>VFQT010000552.1_pt1 | contig 53486 bp, 41 predicted proteins | sample 3512381 | NCBI WGS metagenome assembly VFQT01 (sample SAMN10412376, study PRJNA504923) | tailings metagenome | isolation source: Relicate 2 Philex TSF3 active mining site | place: Philippines: Tuba, Benguet | collected 2017-08-29
GCGGCGAAAGTGCTTTCCGGCAGAAAGCACCTACTGTAGGTGCCGCTTGCCGAGCGGCACTTCGCGGCCTGCCGCGACCAGCGACCTGACCAGTGTCCACGTGCGTGCAGGTGACCGTGGAAACGCAGCACCGCCAAGCGTTTTCTTTTGCCGCGAGTGGCTATGGCATCAAGTACACGCGAGACAGGGTTCGCCTGACGGCGAAAGTGCTTTCCGGCAGAAAGCACCTACTGTAGGTGCCGCTTGCCGAGCGGCACTTCGCGGCTTGCCGCGACCAGCGACCTGACGAGTGTCCCCGTGTGTGCAGGTGACCGTGGAAACTCAGCACCGCCAAGTGTGTTCCTTTGCCGCGAGTGGCATTGGCATCAAGTACATGCGAGACAAGGTTCACCTTGCGGTGAAAGTGCTTTCCGGCAGAAAGCACCTACAGTCGGTGCCGCTTGCCGAGCGGCACAAATTCTCAGGAGCAATGTCGGGCCTGTGCTGCAAAACTCGCCCTGAGGTCCGTTCGTTCGCGCCGATGGCCTATCTGGCGGTCCAGCCACCGTCGACAGTCAGTAGGCTACCAGTCATGTAGCTGGCAGCGGGACTTGCAAGCAGCAGCGCGGCGCCCTGGATTTCGCTGAGCTGTCCCCAGCGTTCCATCGCGACGGCTCCCAGGATGTTCTTCTTCGCTTCTTCAGAATCGGCAATCGGGAGATTCATAGGAGTCAGGAAGGGACCTGGGCAAAGTGCGTTGCATGTCACGCCAGTTTGCGCCAGCTCCAGTCCCAGGGCTCGAGTCATCTGAACAACGGCGCCTTTGCTTGCGGTGTACGGGGTTCGATTCGCCAGCCCGACCACGCCCAGAGTACTTGCGATGTTCACGATACGTCCGTAACCAGCGCTCTTCATTGCTGGAAGAACAGCTTTGCAGCAGAGCCAGGTTCCGTCGACGTTCGTTTTTTGCACCTGCTGGAACTGCTCATAGGTCAAGCTGTCGATGCTGCCACGGATGTTGATACCAGCACTGTTGACGAGCGCGTCGATTCGACCAAATCTCGAAAGCACATTACTGACCATCGCATCAACGCTCTCGGGACTCGTCACGTCACACGAGACCGCCATCGCATCAACAGAAAACCCGTGACGGAGTTCAGCAGCAATCTGCTCGGCTTCAGCCAACCCGCGACTGGCTATCACGGGAGTGGCTCCAGCCGACGCGAGTCCTGCGGCAATCGCGGCACCGAGCCCCTTGGAGCCGCCTGTAATCACAGCTACCTGCCCGTCCATTCGAAACTGCCGGATGCCAGGCAAACCAGCCAGTTCGATCCGAGGAAGCACGGTGCTCACGGGGCAACTCCTGCCATTGCGGGCAATGGCGACCATTCGAGGCAGGCACAGCCCGCAGTCATCTGCTCAGCAATGTCTTCCATGCAGATGCCAGCGCCGAGAAGAATCAGCATGTCTCCGGACTCAGGCGGTTTGCGTCCGTTCGCCGCCAGAACCTCCGGCAACCTCGACAGAATCAGCGGGATCCCGGCGGAGATCATATTGCCGTAGTCTTTGAGGTTGTTCAGAAATTCGAATCGAGGAAATTCGGACCGTGCTGCGGCGATCAAAGCCTTCAGCAATTTTCCGCTGGGCTGGTGTGGAACTACGATGACCCGTCGCTCATGAACTTCCGGCGTTGCGGTCACCATCGTTCGAAGACAATTCAGCATCAGCTCGATGCCGTTGAGAAACACGGCCTCGGCATTCATCCGCATGACCGTTCGTGCGACCTGCTGACCGCGGAACGAATAGAATGGTCCCTGCTCTTTCCAGAACAATGGACCAGGCGCGGGGCGAAGTTCGGAATATGGTGGAAAGTGATCCGCCTGAGCTCTCGAAAGCACCCAGCCACGGCCTCGCTGAATGACTGTCGCCGTCGCCCCGGCCGCCACAATGCCGCAGAACAATCGATCCGCAGCGTCGTGCCAGAACTCAGGTGTTTCGACATTCAGCAGCAGGACTTTGGCATCAGGACGATTTTCCAGTTCATCCAGGAACCGGCAGGCTTCATCGACCAGCAGCAGATACCCAGCACATCCACCGTTCAATGCACGCAGCTTCTGCGGCGGCAAAGAATACTCTGCGACAATTTCATTCCCAAGACGCGCTGCCGCCTGAGTATCGCAGTGAGAATGGCAGAGAAAGATCTGATCAAAATCCTGAAGCACCAGTCCCGTCTCGGACGTCAGCCGTTCCAGCAGGGCCCTGGCCACATGCAGTGGAGTAACGCCCGGACGGAGGATTCTTCGGTTCGCAACCCCGGTCGATTTCTGAATGGAATCGACGCAGGCGAACCCTGAACCTTGCCCCATCGACGAAAGCTGACAGATCTGGTGATTATCCAGAAGTTCGAACAGGTCCGTTCGGTCACAAACGTCCACGACGCACCGAATTGCCGGCGCAGTCTCTCCGTGTGATGAATCCTCTTCGGAATAAGCAGACGACTCCGACATTGCAGTTTCAGGCCAAATCAACAGAGTTATGAGAGCACAGGGAAGAGAAAGATTCCGGCGCTGGCTGACTCACATTCAGCCAGCGCCGAACAGTCACATCAGACCTGGATTTCATACCCCTTGCGCTGTTCGCGAGCCTGCCACACTGCGGCCGCGGGGTCATTGACGATTTGTTCTGTTTCCGGATCCCACTGAATCGTCCGATCAAGCCGGATCGCGATATTCGCCAGGTGGCAAACCGTCATTGCACGATGATGACTGTGGACATCGCTGATCGGCTGAGTCCTGTCAGCGATACACTCGAAGAAGTTCTTCATGTGGTTGCCGGGTTCCTTACCCTTATAGAGAGCCTTCAGAGTTTCTTCCTTCAGCGGCTTGTCCTTCATCCCATCCACGGCAGCCCCGGTCAGCTTGCCGCGATTCACGAAGATTCGCCCTTCGGTGCCTTCCAGCATCAGACCATTGTCGAAGCCAAGATCATCCGCCGAGTCACGAATGTGAAGCACTGCGCCGTTCTTGAACGTCGCTGTGACATGGAAGTTGGTCGCAGTATTGTACTGTGACGGATCGGTTGGCAGCCCGTCCTTGAACGGGACCGGATGCTTCGCCATCACCGGCTGTACCTTCACAGGCCCGGTATTCTCCAGGTTGAAGGCCCATGCGGCGATGTCTACATGGTGAGCACCCCAGTCGGTCATCTTGCCGCCGGAATATTCGTACCACCATCGGAACTCATAGTGGCAGCGAGAATTACCGTACTTACTTCCGGTATCTTTGAAGCGATATTCGGTGAACGGAGCCTGGCCGAGCCACATGTCCCAGTTCAATCCCTTCGGCACATCGGCCACACTGATCGGACCGCTTGAAGGGGCACCACCAATAGCGACTGTAACTTCCTTCAGCTCACCAATTCGGCCTTCTCGCACCAGAGCGACCGCGTGGAGGAATCGAAGTCCCATCTCGCTTCGCTGCTGAGTTCCGACCTGGAAGACTCGGCCAGTTTCATCCAGCACCTTCCGGATCTGCTTGCCTTCTTCGATCGTCAGTGTCAGCGGCTTTTCGCAGTACACATCCTTGCCTGCCCGCATGGCTTCGATCGCGATCTTTGAATGCCAGTGGTCCGGCGTTACGATGGTGACCACTTCGACATCCTTGCGGTCCAGCAGCTTGCGATAATCTTCATACATGTCGACAGTTCGCTCCGCCCCCGGCTTGCTCTGCTTGCTTAAAGCGGTCGCCTTGCCTTTTTCCACGTGAGCCGCATCGACGTCGCACACAGCAACGCAGTCGCTGAAATTCATCGCAGCGGGGCCCACGGCATCCCAGCGGTCGCCTGTTCCGATACAGCCCAGCACTGGTCGAGCATTCGGGCTTCGAAATGGGTTCGCCATGGACGATGGCGCGAACCAATAGGGCAGACTGGCAGATGCGATTCCGGCGAGACTGGCCTGTTTCAAGAAGCTGCGGCGGGTATTGGACATTGAAGGCCCCCAGGAGTTTCGTAGGAGTGAGCGGCGCCGTTTCAAACCCGAAACTGCCGCACGGAAGGTCGGGCGGAGAGTTTAACGGACTGCGCAGTCTGATTCCAACAGGCATAAAGCCTCTACGGACGCTTCTGCGAAAACGCCGGCGAGTCTTATCGGTCCGGTGGATCGGGTAAGTCAGATTGCCCGTCAAACAGCTCAAGATGCGAGCCATCCAGGCCACGGACGAGGAAAGATGAGCGAAAACTCACGTAGTTTTGAACGTTTCGAGTCCATTTTGGCCGCATTATCCGGGTTCGCACCGTCGCACTTGCGGAATCCAACGGCGAGCATGAAGGGTGTGCGCCGCAGACGCTGGAAGCCGCGCCAATGTGGCCATCACTCTCCGAGAGATGCTTTGCGACTATTCTCTTACCCCCATTCTTCTACCCGGCACAACTTTGGGAGCCTTGAACGTAGACCGGAGCGTTGACACACTCCGCTCGCCGAATGAGTTGGTTTGGAGCCGAAAGAAACGGAAGAAGGCGAAAAGCGGAGTGCCCGTCGTAGCCACTGCCTGCGATTACTTTCCGTGTCCAATTTCTTTGTCCGACATCCGCCACATAACGATCAGAGTTCAGGTGTGGGCAAAGAGATGATGGAATGTCCTGTGCCTGATTCGCGTCCATTCGCGTCGATTCGCAGTTCCAAATGCGTTCCTAACAATTCGGCCCGCAATGCAGCGCCAATGTGGCCATCACTCTCCGAGTGATGCTCTGCGATTATTCTCTTACCCCCATTCTTCTGCCCTGCACCACAGCGTAGGACAATGATCATGAGACCGGAGCGTTGACACACTCCGCTCGTCGCACATTTTTGCCCAATTGGCACGACAGCCGCGCACTTCCTTTCGGCCGCTGTCTCGTGGTTTGCCCCGCGGATTTTGGTGACGTCTTGCAGGGTGCAACGGCTGAGGACAGTCGTTGTACGTTGGCACACAGGTGGAAAAAGGCGGCTTCGGTGACTTCTGGCAACGATTCCGGGGCGAGAACTGTGCCAGCGCCGCAAGCTGTGCAGGTCGTAGCGGGGGCATCCGGAGTGATTCGTCCCAATTCCCGGGAGGAATGTTGAGTTGCTGGATGCCTCTCCGTAGAGTCTGCCCGCTGAAATTCCGGCTCACGGTAGTGAACAAAAGAGGAAAAGTGCCAACACTTTCCGGGTCATTACCGTAAACGTCAGAGCGGGAGTACTGCGCTTCCTGCGGGCAATTTGTCCCGAAAACACGATTTTCAGAGCGAAATACGAAATGTCTGACGCGGTCATCGAAATTCGAAACCTGTCCAAGATTTACCGGGACTTCTGGGGTCGTAAGAAAGTCCAGGCCGTCAAAAGTCTCAGTCTGGATGTGATGAAGGGCGAGGTCTTTGGTCTGCTGGGGCCGAACGGTTCGGGCAAGACGACCACCATGAAGATGTTGCTGGGACTCCTGTTCCCGACATCGGGCGAAATGAAGATTCTCGGAAAGCCTGCGTCTGACGTTTCAAAGAACGAGAAGATTGGATACCTGCCCGAAGAGTCTTACCTGTACCGCTTTTTGAATGCGGACGAGACTCTGGACTTCTACGGTCGTCTGTTCAAAATGACCGCGGCGGAACGCAATCGCCGTGCTGATGAATTGATCGAAATGGTCGGCCTGGGCAAGGCACGCCGTCGTCAGCTGAAAGAGTACTCCAAGGGGATGACTCGTCGAATCGGTCTGGCTCAGGCGTTGATCAACGATCCGGACCTGGTTCTTCTCGACGAACCCACCAGCGGTCTCGACCCGATCGGTACTCGAGAAATGAAGGATCTGATCGTTCAGCTGAAGGCTCAGGGCAAGACAGTCGTAATGTGCAGCCATCAGCTGGCTGACGTTCAGGACGTGTGCGACCGAATCGCGGTGCTGTTCCAGGGCGAACTGAAGGTCCTTGGTCGCGTAGACGAACTTCTGGAAATGCGAAACGAGATGCAGATTCGAACGAGTGAACTGAGCGATGAAGCCGTCGCGGAGATTCGCAAGGTTCTGGAAAAGCACAACATCAAGGATGCCGAATTCACACGTCCGCGTGCCGACCTGGAACAGTTGTTCCTGCGAACCGTCCGCGAAAGCGGCGAACGTCCGGGACGCCGATTCTCAACCGAAGAAGTGGCTGCATCAGGCCGCAAGGGCTAATGCTCGTCTGAATTGAATTGTCAGGGTGTCGAAGAGAATACTCACTTACTTCGCGAACCAGCAGAATACTGAGCCATGGATTTCGATATTCGTCCTTACAACTTCGCTTATGCGACACAGTCATGGCTGATGCTCGCAGGGGCGTTGACAGTCATCTGCCTTTCACTGGCACTGCTGCTTTCTGTGGCCCGAAACGGGGCTCGCGGGATCGGCATTTTCACTTCAGGGCTGAAGAGCTACCTGGACGATCTCCTGTCCATCTCTCCTCGCCGAATTTTTGCGCTGACCAGCCTGACATTGAAGGAGGCCATTCGACGCAAAGCGCTGCTGGTGTTTGTTGCCTTCGCAGTGCTGCTGATGTTTGCCGGTTGGTTTTTGACTGACGCAAATGAGCGGCCCGAGCTGCAGGTGAGTGTTCACGTGACATTCCTGCTGACCGCGATCTCATGGCTGATTCTTCCCGCGGTGATCTTCCTGAGCGTGTGGGCGTTGCCGGAAGACATTCGAATCCGTTCGCTCCACACGGTCGTGACCAAGCCGGCTCGTCGACTGGAGATTGTTCTGGGAAGAATGACTGGTCTGGGAATCGTTGCGATCACCATGCTGGCAGTGATGGGCGTTGTCGGTCTGGCCTGGCTTTACCGTGCCATCCCGTCGACATCACGATCCGCTCTGGAATGCCGAGTACCGCTCTTCGGCGAGTTGTTCTTTATGACTCAGGACGGCCAGCCGTCCGACCATGGTCTGAACGTGGGCGATGTCTGGGCCTATCGATCTCACATTGCCGGAAACACCCGCGCACGAGCGATCTGGGTCTTTCCAAACTTTGATGAAGCGGCCCTCACAACCAACGACAAAGGTCTTCAGGACCTTCTGCTGGAATGTCGTTTCGAAGCATTTCGAACGATTAAGGGAAGTGAAGCCAGCATCAAGAAGGGTATCGAAGCTCAGTACACGATCTCCCACAATCCTCGGGAAGAGGCTTTTGGGTCGCTGTCACAAAGTGAATCCCTGCGTCCGCTCGCGGATGCTCTTCGGGATGGCCAGTTTCGAAATGCATCCGATCGGGTGAAAGAACTGGCCGAACGCATGCGAAAGGCTCCGGACGAGCTGCGTCCCGCTGACTATGCCGGACTGCAGTTTGGACTTTCAGTGGCTGCTGCGGTGCTGAAGGAGTCGAAGTCGGAAGCGGTGGCAGAAGTCACCGCCGCCTTCGACGCGGCGGCCGTCGCTGGTCAGGAACTGATTATCAACATGCGTCGAAAAGTGGCGTCTCAGTCACGTGAAGCAGTATCGTTTGAAGGATTTGCTGCATCACTTGATCAGATCGCCGTGATGCTTGCCGATAAGGCAGATGCACTGTTTGAAGGATTACCGCGTGTCGAAGTTCCTCTGCCGCATTTCCATGTGTCGGAGTATCACGACGGTGACGAATCGATCAACGTGACAGCGGTCCCGCGAACTCTGAGTTTCGTTGCGGACTATGAAACGCTGGCCCGATTCCTTGCAGGTATCGTGGACAAGTGGAACAGTGAAGGCAAGCTTCTGGACGGGTCTGCTCTCAAGGCAGATCTGGCAACAACACTGGCTTCCGAAGCCAAGATCTCAGAACTGAACGCTGAACGTTTTGTCGAAGTGCTTCAGGAGCAGATGGCTGCCGGTGGAATCAAGGTTGATGGAAATCAACTGAAGGTCGCCAGCGGCAAGTCATGGTTCATCTTCCTGGATGAACTGATTCGCGGTGAGAAACTGGTTTCTCAGGATCCAAAGGGATGGGTGATTGAGAAAGATCTTCTCACCGACATGGCCCCGAATGGTTACCTTCGAGTGGAAGTGGCCTGCGTGAACGACCAGATGTACCTGGGAATGGCACGGCCGGACTTGTTCATCCGTAAAGCCAACCAGTCGTTTGCGATCGGTTACAGCAAAGCCCTGATCAACATTTCGCTGATGCTGCTTTTGATCATCGTTCTTGGCGTGACGGTCAGCTGTATCGTCAAAGGCCCGGTTGCTCTGTTCTTCACGCTGACGTTCTTCATCGTCGGTCAGTTTTTCCATGACTTCATGATTCGCAAACTGTCAGGTATGGAACAGGGGATGGGAACGTTCGAGTCAGCCGTCCTCCTGGCACAGCACCGAAATCCTCAGGTGGGCATGGACGTGTCCGAGACAGCTCAGGCCGTTGTGAAAGGTGCAGACAAGGGATTTGAGGGCGTCCTCTGGGCGTTCAGCAATATTGTGCCGGACTTCACGATCTTCAACCGAGCCTCTGCGTATGTGGAAAACCGGTTTGACGTGCCGTTGATGGAGTGTGTTGTTCCTGCGATCGTCGTATTCTTCGGTTTCTTAATTCCCTGCATTCTGATTTCCGGTGCACTGCTCAAGTTCCGTGAACTGGAGTCCAAATGAGCAAGCTTACTTCAAAACAATCCAAACTGGCTTACGGCATTGGAATCATTCTGCTGCTGGGGCCCATTGTTTACCTTGGCTTTCCGTCGTCACAAAGTGCCGGAGCGGACAGCTCGGGAGGGCTCGGCGTACTGTCACAAATGCGCCGTGATTATGACCTCGGGGAAGCCACACTTGGTAAGGTGGACCCATCAAGTGCCGCCATGAACCTGGTACTTCTTGGGCTTCGAGGTCCGGCTGCCAGTGTTCTGCACCTGAAGGCGATCGAGTATCAGGAACGCAAGCAGTGGGCAAAGCTGCGAACGACGGTTGACTCCATCATTCTTTTGCAGCCTCACTATGTGCAAATCTGGAAGTTCCAGGGCTGGAACCTTGCGTACAACGTCTCACGTGAATGGGACAAAGTTGACGACCGCTTCTACTGGGTGAAGGAAGGGATCAAGTTCCTGATTCTTGGCACAGAGCGAAACCAGTCGGTACCAATTCTGTTCAATGACGTCGGTGAGTTTGTCTCTTCAAAGATGGGCATTTCCGACGAGAAGAAGTTTTTCCGAGAGTTCTTCGAGAAGGATCCGGATCCGAAGTTCGAGACGGCTCCTGGCGTTGCAGGACCAGACCCGGTCACAAATCCAGAAGGCAAAGACAGCTATCTGGTTGCGTATGACTGGTTTGTGAAGGCGAACGAAAAGGATGACAACGACGGGGCGATTGGTGTCGAAGGCAAGACTCACGTCTTCTTCCGACAGGGTCCTGCTCGGGCCTTGATGAGCTACGCTCAGACTCGCGCGGAAAAGGGTCTGTTTGATGAGCACATTGCCGCGTTCGACCGTGCGTACAAGGAATGGATGGAAGTCTATGGGAAGATGGACTTCTATGGCCTCTACAACCACAAGTACCGGCTGAACAGTACAGAAGATGAGCTGAAGCAGCTGGCGGAAGAGAACGGCATTCCGCTCGCTGAACAGCGAAAAGTCTGGGCGCAGAATCTGGACATGACCAACTTCCGTTACTGGCGGGATTTTGCGAATGTTGAACGCGATCCTCTGATGCTGGATGCTCGCAAGTCGCTGTTCCTGGCAAAGAAGGCCTACAATGAAGGGCGAGGCTTTGACCGGGTTGGTGCCGACGGATCTCTGGAAGTGTCAGATGCTGAAAAGCACCTGAATGATGCACAGAAGTACTGGTCCGAACTGGAGGCCAAGTACCCTCATATGTTTGTGGACGGCGACTATGTCGATCACAGCATGCTGGTGGTGCAGTACTGGCTGGCGGTTCATCAGCAGAACAGCCGTGAAGTGCCAAAAGACTTCCCATTGAAAAAGATCTGGGACGCTCACGAGTCAACACGGCCGGATGCAGAACGAACCTTCCTGATGGAAACACGCAACCGTTCATTTGGCGGCTAGTCTTGTCGCGTGGAGTGTGACTTGTGGCTGTTGGACCGATTTTTGAACGTGAAGTTCTGACAGCTCCCCGCAGGCTCAGTCACTACCTGATGCGTTCCGGATTTGTCGCTGCTCTGCTGATTCTGTTCTACAGCATTCGGCAGGCAACGATCGGGTTTCAGGATGTGCTGTTTGCGAGTGATGTGGCGTCGTTCAGTGCTCTGACGTTCCGTGTCTTCGCGCTCCTTCAGCTGACGCTGAGCCTGTTTTTTGCCACACTGTTTTCCGCATCGCTGGTGGCTCAGGAGAAGGACAGAAAGACACTGATCCTGCTGTTGATGACTGATCTGCGCAACTATGAGCTGGCGACGGGCAAGCTGCTTGCAAGTCTGCTGAATGTTGTGGTCCTTCTCGCCGTTTCGTGGCCTGTTTTCTGCTTCCTGAAACTGCTTGGCGGAGTCACCTGGAGCCAGATCCTGTGGTCACAGGCAATCGTTCTTTCCGCCACGTTCGCTGCCGGAAGCTGGGGCTGCCTTGTTGCCTTCTGGCGGGAGAAGACCTTTCAAACTCTGGCGATCAGCGTCCTTGGTGTGGTGTTATTTGTCCTGGCAGCCGAAGCCATCGGCTCAACACTTGGAGGTCCGATCAGTCTGGTATCGCCGTACGCTGGATTGTTTCGGGTCCTGAGTCCGCTGAATGCTGACGTTCAAGGTGTCATCCACGTTTCGGCATGGCCGTCGGTGCTGACACTGCTTGCGATTGCCGGCTTTCTGAGTTTCTGGACGGTGTTTCGACTGCGAGTCTGGAACCCATCGAAAGATGTCTTTGTCTCCGTGGCGGAAGAGTCTCCATCCAGCGATGATTCGAAAGACACGAAGCCGACACCAGTGCGTCAGCATCGCAACGTCTGGAACCAGGCAGTCATCTGGCGCGAAATGCGAACTCGTGCGTATGGACGCAGGATGATCTGGATCAAGCTGGCCTATGTGGCACTGGCACTGATCATTGCTGCGGCATCCGTTCTGCGCGGTACAAACTCGGAACAAACCGGCCTTGTTCTGGGAATGGTTTCGGCGCCGGCCTTCTCACTGCTTGGTGTGGGAATTCTAAGCCTTCTGCTGTGCAATGCTCAGGCGGTCACTTCCATCACCAACGAACGCGACGGCAGGACTTTGGAGATTCTACTCGTCACCGACCTGCGACCGTGGGAGTTCATCCTTGGCAAGATCGGAGGGGCACTTTGGAATGCGAGGGAGATGATCCTTCTTCCGCTCGCGCTGATTGTACTGATGCTGAGTTCGGACAAAATTCCCGGGCTCACGCTGGAGAATGCTGCGTACGTGGCGATCACGTACGTCGTCCTGTCAATTTTTGCGGTCACCCTCGGACTCCATGCTGGATTGAGTTACGAGAATTCCCGGCAGGCGATCGCACACAGTCTGGGCACGATGTTCTTTCTGTGTATCGGGATCTTTGTGTTCATGCTGTTGCTGGTAGAAGCTCGCTCGTCGTTCGCGATTCAGCTGCAGAGCTTCATCCTGTTTATCGGGTTCGGAAGCCTCGGGCTCTATTCGTCCCTGACTTATCGAAACCCATCGAACGCGCTGACCCTGGCATCGCTGGTCCTGCCATTTCTAACCTTTTATGCCATTACGGAATTCCTGCTCGGCGGGAATCTCGGAGTGTGCTTCTGGATTTGCCTCGCCTATGGCTTCACTGCGATCGCGATGATGGTTCCGGCAATGAACGATTTCGACATCGCTCTTGGCCGTAACGCCCAGGAAGCTGGCTAAGGCACTGTTTGCGAACCGCCACAGAACTGTCCACATTCGGTTCTGCTTGAAGCAGAAGGACGCGAGCCCCTCGGTCCTCGCAATGCAAATTTCGCAGTTCAGAGTTCCAGTCGGCCGAGCAAGCAACGCTGTGAAGTATTTTCTGCAGCGAATTTCCGGGGCGCCGAGCTGTAGTGGAACTCGCCAGAGTTCCTGTCATCAACGACAGTTCCGGGATCTCTGGCGAGATCCACTACAATTCCTTCATAGCGTTGCGGAGCAGGGGTAGAGTCCTGAGCGACGGGTTTCTATGATTTGGCCTCTTCTGTCAGCCTTGGGGACAAGGGGCGACTTACTTCTGTCAGAGTACGCCGAGGTAACCGGGCCGAATTGTCCCGTTCAACATCGCAAGAGACTTCGTGTGAGTGACACGTCGGTTCGAGACCTTCTGGACAGAGTTCGCAACGGAGATTCCTCCGCCGCTGAAGAACTGGTTCGAACCTATGAGCCGGAGATTCGCCGCGCGATTCGTGTGCGCATGACGGATGCTCGGTTACGCAGGCTTGTTGATTCGATCGATATCTGCCAGTCGGTTCTTGCAGGCTTTTTCGTTCGCACCGCAGCCGGCCAATACGATATTCAGACACCGGAAGAGCTGCTTCGGCTGCTCGTCACAATGGCCAGAAATCGCATCATCGACTGGGCTCGCCGACAGCAGGCCGATCGCCGCGATTCACGTCGCGAAGTGTCCATTGACGATGAGGCGAATGCGGTGCCCATTGCGTCTCAGGATCCTGGACCGGCTTCCGTTCTGGTGAATCGGGAGCTGCTTGAACAGGTGCGAAACCGCCTGAGCGCAGATGAATTGAGACTGATGGAAAAACGTTCCGAGGGAATTGGCTGGAACGAGATTGCTGCCGAGACCGGCGAGCAGGCCAACGCGGTGCGTATGAAACTGACTCGAGCGCTGGATCGCGTCGCCGCAGAACTTGGGCTGGAGGAGTCACGTGGCGGATAAGCGGCAGGACAACCAGAACGGTGCAGCTGCCGGGTCATCACAGCACTCGGCCAGCCGGACAGGCACAGGTCCCGAACGGCTCAGCGAAAGCGTCCATAGCCTCAGCGCATCGCTCAGCGACCGCATCGAAACTCTGGCCGGTCAGCTTCGATCGAAATGGCAGGCTGGCAAACGTGTGCCCGTCGAATCACTCGGTCCGCTGTTTGATCTGGTAGCACAGAATGAAGAACAACTTCTGGATCTGATCTACCACGAGATGCTCCTGCGCGAAGAGTTCGGAGAGTCCCCGAAGCTTGAAGAGTTCGTTCAGCGTTTTCCAAAACACACGGAAAGGCTGAACCGACTGTTTGCGATCCATGGTGCGATTGAAGACGACTGGCCTGGCGACGAGCTGTCCCATGAACTGAAGGACGATTCCTCGTTTGAGCCTGTGATTGTTCCGGAAGGTTCGCCAACACCAGAATCAGACGTAGCGGAAGTTACTCCGCGCGATTCGGGTGAAAGTGACAGAACGGCTCGCTGGCCACGCCGGAGCAAACAGCGCGCGCCGGAACCACCGCCGGGATATGAATTGCAGGAAGAATTGGGACGAGGCGGCATGGCGGTCGTCTTTCGAGCCAGGCAACAGATACTGAATCGAACGGTTGCCATCAAGATGCTGCTGGCAGGCGGTGTCGCCAGCAAAGAGATGCTCGCTCGAATTCAGCAGGAAGCGCAGGCGGTTGCTCAGCTGCAGCATCCGGGAATCGTCCAGATCTTTGAAGTGGGGGAGCATCATGGACTGCCGTGGCTCGCTCTGGAATACGTGCCGGGCGGCAACCTTCAGGAATGGCTGAAAGGCCAGCCGCTTCCTCCCATGGAAGCCTGCCGCATCGTCGAACAACTTGCACTGTCAGTTCAGTTCGCCCACGAGCGCGGTATTGTGCACCGTGACCTGAAGCCAGCAAATGTTCTTCTGACAGAACGGCCTGATCGAGACTTCCTTTCGCGAACAGTTGCAATGGACTGCTCGCGTTCGGATCGTTCTTCCATTCAAAATTCGTGGATCGTGAAAGTGAGCGACTTTGGACTCGCACGAGTCCTCGGAAGTCGCAGCGATCTGACAGCCACTGGCCAGGTGATCGGCACGCCCAGCTACATGGCACCTGAACAGGCGGCGGGACTTGCGGACGATGCAACTCCAACACAGGACGTTTACTCGCTTGGCGCGATACTGTTCGAACTGCTGACAGGACGCCCGCCGTTTCGCGGTGCAACCCTCTTTGACACGCTGGAACAGGTTCGGAGCGATGAGCCCGTGCCACCACGGCGTCTGCAGCCTCGTGTCCCGCGTGACCTTGAAACGATCTGTCTGAAGTGTCTGGAGAAGAAACCGGAACGCCGCTATTCGACGGCGAAGCAACTTGCCGATGATCTCCATTCCGTTCAGGCGGGCGAGTCGATTCAGGCGAGACCGGTGGGAGTCTTTGAGAAGCTGTGGAAATCGGTTCGCAGATCTCCCGGATATGCGACTCTGATTCTGATCATCTTCCTATTGATGGTGACTGGATTCGGCGGCATCCTGATTGAGAATGATCGAGCCAACCAGCGAGAAGCAGACGCTCGTGAACAGCGAGACCGGGCGATCCGCCTGTCCCTGGTTGCCAGTCAGGAACGTGACGAGGCGAAGCGACTGCGAGAACTGGCAGAGAAGCAGACGGCCGCCGTGGAAACACAGCGACTCGCTGCGGATGCTGCTCGTGCAGATGCTGTTCAGGCGCGTCAGCAGGCAGAAGACAATCTGAAGCAGGCACTGGCGGCCGTTGACAGTCTGGCGCGGCTGGGCATCGAGCTTCGGCAAACTCCGCTTCAAATGGCCACCAGTCGGAAGATCCTGGATGAAACACTTCGCCTTTACGATCAGCTTGAAAAGAGCCATGGAAACAGTTCCCGGCTCCGTGTGTCGCTGGCAGCAGCGCTGATTCGAGCCGGCGAAATCCGTGCTGTGCTGCGCGAGAACACTCGCTCCAATGAGCTTCTGGTCCGAGCCACGACGGTGCTTGATGAAGAACTGAAAGCCAGTCCCGACGATATGGAGCTCCTGGGATTGAATGCGTGGGCGAATTGGGTACATGCGAATTCACTGAAGGACACCGGTCACCCGCAGGACGCACTGGCATCCTATCAGAAGAGTCTTGCGAGTCATGAAGCGGCATTGAAACTGAACCCGGACCACGCCGGCCATCAGCGAGACAAAGCGAACACGCTGACCAATATTTGCGCCGTGCTGACGCAACTCAATCGAACGCCTGAAAGTCTGCCGCTTTATGAGGAGACCATTGCCATTCTGCGAGCGGCCTCACAGAAGTACCAGGCAGATGCCTCAATCGCCAGCGAACTAGCCCTCGCACTTCACGATCAGTCACGGGTACTGCGAACGATCAAAGGTCGAGAGGCGGCAACTCCGCCTTTTGAAGAAGCGTTTCGTATTCGGGAAGAGCTGTATCGCAGGAACCCAAGGGACTTCGGCAATCTCCATATGTACTCCCGCCTGTTCGTCACTCAGGGATTTCTGCTCCAGCAGAATGACGATCCCGTCGGTGCAGCAGAGCAGTTCGGTAAGGCTGTCGAATTGATGACAACGGTGGCGGGGAGTTATCCGTCGGTGTTTGAATACCAGAGGGACCTGATTGCCAATCGAGGCTACCAGATCGATGCACTGCTTTCAGCGAAGAAGCTCTCTGACGCATTGCCCGTCTGGAAAGCGCTTGGGGATCAGTTGATTGCCGTCCGTTCGGCTTTTCCGAATGAGCGACAGATCGTGTTTCGAATGCAGGAGTGGCTGGAAGGTCTTTCAGAGTACCTTGTGGAACAGGGAGACACAGCCGGTGCAGCGAAGTACTGGCGCGCGGCTGCAGACAGCTCACTGTGGCTGGTTTCGCCGGCTGCCGAAGTCGCAGACCAGCCGATTTCTGAATCTCAACGCATCTCTTGGTCAAACAACAGCGCATGGTTTATCTCGGCCATGCCGATGGTCGAGGATCCGGCTTTGAGGAAAGAACAATTGAAGAAGGCCGAGGAGCTGGCATCCTTCGCGGTGAACGCGGCACCAGAAAACTCCAACTATGCTCATACGCTGGCAACTGTCCTGTTTGAAAGTGGTCGTTATCCGGAAGCAAAGCAGCAACTGCTGAAAGCCATTGAACTTGAGACGAAGAAAGCGACAGCGTCGGGACCTGCCGAGGCTGCAAATCAGTCTGGTGTGGGTTTGAATCCGATTGCAGAGCATCAGAAGCCGCAGTACTACGCGTTGCTGGCGATGATACTGTGGCAGCTGGGCGAGAAGGATGCAGCTCGGGAAATTGCCGGTCGCCTGCCAGACCTTTCAAATTCCCTGACCAGAACCGCTCCACAAAGCCGCCGATACATCAGGCTGGCAAAAGACATAGTTGCCCAGTAACCCAGCCCATCGTCTATCGGATTCAATGGTCCCCTGAAAACCGGTCGCTCGACCGCAGGATGCAGCCCCATCGGTGTGCGCAAGCACTTTCCGTAAGTCGTTGTTTCTGTTCTGTTTCCAACGACAGGTGCATGGCACCCTGGCTGAAGGATGTACTGGTGAGGCCCGGAAAGTTGTCACGAATCAAGACGGCGAAACGGGGGTCGTTTGCGATCACGTAGGCAGAACTTTACGATCAGACGACTTTCCGATGATCGTCCTGAGTTGGCAATTGAGGGCGGCATTGCGAATCCGTTGGCGTTTCACCGAGTCGGCTCGAATTTCGATCTGGCCGGTGCATCGCTCCCACCTGTCAATTCCTGGAGTAAGAAGTATGTCGACATCAAATTCGTCGCGACGTAGTTTTCTGCAGACCTCAACGGCAGTGGCCGCGGGTGCATCTTTGCTTGCTGGTCTGAGCCCGGTTCGAGCCGCCCATGTTGCTGCCGATGAGACGATTCGAATCGGTCTGATCGGTTGCGGTGGTCGGGGACGCGGTGCAGCAGAGCAGGCGATGAACACCGAAGGCCCTACAAAGCTCGTGGCTGTGGCCGACGCGTTCGAAGATAACCTCCAGAGCGCTGTGAATACTCTTAGTCGTCAGCACGGCGAAAAGGTCGATGTCCCAAAGGACCGCCAGTTCGTTGGATTTGATGCGTATCAGAAGGTTCTGGAGACTGATGTCGACCTCGTGATTCTTGCCACTCCTCCTGGCTTCCGGCCGCTGCACTTCGAAGCAGCCATCAACGCCGGCAAGCACGTCTTCATGGAAAAGCCGGTGGCGGTTGATGCAGTCGGTGTTCGAAAAGTGATCGACGCCAACGAAGTTGCAAAGAAGAAGAACCTCGCCGTTGCAGTCGGTCTGCAGCGTCACCATGAGCCGATCTACATCGAGACCATCAAGCGTCTCCAGGACGGCGCGATTGGCCGCATTGTTGCAACGCGTGCTTACTGGAATGGTGAAGGCGTTTGGGTGCGTCCTCGCAAGGAAGGCCAGAGCGAGATGGAGTACCAGATGCGCAACTGGTACTACTTCAACTGGCTGTGCGGTGACCATATTACTGAGCAGCACATTCACAACCTGGACGTGATCAACTGGCTGATGGGTGGCCCCCCAACAAAGGCTCAGGGACAGGGCGGTCGACAGGTTCGAACCGGCAAAGAGTACGGCGAAATCTACGACCATCACTTCGTGGAATTCACCTATGAGAAAGACGGGGATACCTCCGTACTTCTCAGCCAGTGCCGTCACATGCCAAACTGCTGGAACTCAGTGTCTGAATACGCTCACGGCGCTAACGGCTGGTGCAATATCGGCGACGGCCAGATCTTTGATACCAAGGGCAAGCTCGTCTGGGAATTCCCTCGCAAGGACGACGCAGGCAAGCGTCTGAATCTGCATGACGGATGGCAGCAGGAACATCATGACCTGTTTGCAAAGATCCGAAAGGGTGACATTCCGAACGAAGGCGAATACGGAGCGTACAGCAGCATGACTTCTGTGCTCGGCCGCATGGCAACCTACTCAGGCCGGGAGATTTCCTGGGCCGATGCTCTGGCGTCCGGATCAATCTCACCAGTTGAAACCTTCCACAGCTTCAATGATACGCCGCCAATTCTGCCAAACGCAGATTTGACGTATCCAATCCCAACTCCTGGTGTCACGAAGGTTCTGTAAGAACCGGTAACGGTTGGGGTGTTTCGAATCACAGCCCGGTTCTGACGAACCGGGCTGCTTCGTTGTGGCCGGCAGGGATTCAAGCGGAGATGGAACAGCGCCAATTAGCGAATCGGCGGAGCCTCCCTCGCCTCGCCTCCCTCGCCTCCCATTTTGGAAGGGGGTCATTTTGAGGAACTGCTAGACTTCTGAATCGGGGTTTGCAGCCTGTTGTAGCCATTGAGCAAGGTCACGTTCCAGCAGAAGGATGTTCTGGAATTTCTCCCAGGCGACGTCCATCGCATCGCTTCCTTCCGCATCGCTCTGGCGAGCATCCAGCACAATGTTCTGAAGCTGTTCGTGGATGTAGGTCAGCACATCCGAAAGTCGAGCACGCTGCCCGGCGTTGAGAGCGGCAGGCAGAGGTGGCTTTTCGCCGTGGAAGAGCGGAGTCAGCAGGTGATCGGTGTTAATGTTGTCCGCAACACTGAACTCGGCATCATCTGCGCCTCCGGCCGGAATGGAGCGAGCCGGCGGTCCGCTGAGTGGCATGAGCGCCTGAACGGTCACTCCCAGCTGTTTGGCTCTTGCTGCAATTTCTTCCTCAGAGCCGAACAGGAGCGTACAGCGCCCAAGCTGAAGATGATCACCAGCCCGAAGGACTCGAAGCTGGACCGGATGGCCATTAACTCGACTTCCGTTCGTACTGTTGAGGTCCGTAAACAGGATCGACCCCTGATCTTCCTGCAGCTTGGCATGCAGACGGCTGACGCGTTCATCATTCAACTGAACATCATTGACTTCTTCGCGACCAATCGTGATCGGAGTCTGTAGGTTCCGGAATACTCGGCCTCGTTCAAGGCCTTCCAAAATCGACAATGTCACCCGAGCCATCTCGAAGCGATCTTTCAACGGAGAATACTGGCCGTCCCATTTCCAACTGTGCAAAAGCTGCCTGAAGTTTGGACGAATCACGTCGTGTCGGCAATGTCTCCGTGCGAAAATGTCCGCGTTTGCCGACTTCAATTGCCCGTACACTGGTCACTTTGGAACATTCAGCGCGGGGTATTCACCCTGCCGGACAGGTTTCGAAAGTTCCCAAACAACGTTGCTGCTGCATGAAACCATACGCTGAAGATGACTGGGACGAAGACGCCTTTGACGATTCCGCGGGAGAATTCTACCCGGAAGACGAGGATGATCAGGGGAATGACACCATCAATTGCCCCTCCTGCGGAGCATCCATGTATGACGATTCACCCCGTTGCCCGGCGTGTGGCGAGTACCCTTCACGCGAACAGTTTCCTGCCAAAAAGCCGACGTGGATTCTGCTGACCGGATTCCTGTGCCTGCTGCTGGTGCTCACCTGGCTTCTGATCTGACAGTGACGGAGTCTGTAGTGGATCTCGCCAGAGATCCCGAACTCATCGTTGATGACAGGAACTCTGGCGAGTTCCACTACAGCTCGGAGTTGCGGTGAACGGTCTTACCGCAGCACGTTCAGCAGGTTGTTCCGATCGTCCGTCCAGAAGACCAGTTTCGAACTAAGTGTTTCCGTTTCTGGCCCCAGCGCTGCATTCAGCGCGGCTTCGTTGCGAGTCGCAAGCATCCAGACGGACTCACAGCCGATCCCGGGATCGGTAGTGGCCTCTGTGGCCCAGCGTCGACAGCTCATCCCCATTTCCATCGCCTGGGCTCGCACAACGGGTTCCAGATTGAAGTACGTATTTGAAATGTGGAATGCGAGAACCCCGTCGGACTTGAGATGTCGTCGGTAGATTTCCATCGCCTCCGCCGTCAGCAGATGAACCGGAATGGCATCGCCGGAAAAAGCGTCCAGAACCAGAACATCCAGCTGTTGCGGCTCTTCCCGTTCCAGGACAAGCCGTGCGTCTCCCGGAAGAACCTCCACATGACTTTCGCTGTCGGACAGAAATGTAAAGTGCTGATGAGCAAGACGGATCACATCCGGATTGATCTCGTAGAACTTCATAGTGTCGCCCGGTCGACCGTACACGGCCAGTGTTCCCGCCCCTAGTCCCACGACGCCGATCCGGCGAGGCTCTATCGAGGGCAGTTGAAGCAGACGGCCGATACCTGAACTCGACGTGTAATACGTTGTCGCTTCGGTTCTGCCAGATTCATCCAGCATCTGGCGTCCATGAACAACACGACCATGGATCATTTCTCGCATTGGCCGATTGGTCACAGCGTCAGAGCTTTCATCGATTCGAAGCACTCCATAGAAGTTCCGAGTTGCCACCTGAGTCGATTCGGAGGTGGCATCGAAGAAGGAAAAGAATGCCAGCAGGATGGCACCAAACGTAATGCCAGCCTTCAGCGAGACAGAAGCGGGCACTGCTTTCGAGAAGCCGGCGTCACATCGAAGCCATGCACCCACAGCGATCAGGATGCAGCAGAAAGTCCCCCACGGCAGCTCGCAGTAGCTGTTAAAGAGAACAGGCGCGCAGAGCCCGACAAACAATCCCCCCGCCGCACCACCGGCAGACATCGTCATATAGAACGATGTCAGGTGGCGGGCTGATGGCTTCAGACTGACAAGTTCCCCATGACACATCATGCAGACGGCGAACAGATTTCCAAAGAAGACAACAATCTGGATCAGGACGCTGAAAGTCCCTCCCGTCGCCATCATCACCGACGTCGATGCGAGCGAAAACGCCGTCAGGGCAACGACCAGTTTCCTTCGGTAGAAGCGATCTGACTCAAACGTCAGGATGAAGCTCAGCAGGTACAGAGTCAGAGGAATGATCCATAGGAATGGCACAACGGCAATGTCCATGCACACTTCATTCGTCGTCGCCAGCAGCATCACAGAAGGCAGCATGGCCAGCACAAACCAGCGAAGTCGCGTGATACCGTCCGGACGCTTCTCTTCGCCGCCAGAAACGGACAGTTCAGCATGGATTGGCTGTGCCTGAGCAGCAAACCATCCGCAGACAACACACGAAAACGCAAACACAACAAATCCAAGTGACCAGAACCACGATTGTGCCGTCGAAGAAAGGGCCGGTTCAACAACGAACGGGTACGACAGCAGTGCCAGGAGAGAACCGGTGTTCGACAACGCATACAGCCGATAAGGAGACTTCCCCGGACAGGCTCGACTGAACCACTGCTGCAGCAGTGGCCCAGTGGCAGACAGCAGGAAGTAAGGTGCTCCAACTGTGGACAGCAAGAGCATTCCGATTCGCAAAGACGGAATCTCATCGCCCGCGGGTTTCCAGGAAGCGTCCGGAGTAATCGGCAGCATCGCCACGGCGACAGCCAAAAGGGCTGTGTGAATCAAAGCCTGTGTGGTTGCACGTCCGATCCCGGAAAGCCAGTGCGCATACGCATAGCCGCCGAACAGCAGGATCTGGAAAACCAGCATGCACATCGTCCAGACGGCCGGAGATCCTCCAAACCACGGCAGAATGAATTTGCCAAGGAGTGGCTGTACCTGAAACAGCAGAAACGCAGACGTGAACACGGTCATTGCAAAAAGCAGCGACCGCGAATTTGCGACGTTCGATGTGGACATCTGAAGCCGACCTGAGTTCTTCCAGGGACTTTCGGGGAGCCCGCGTACGCGACCGCGAAATGTCGGTTGGACCGAATCGCAGGGCGCAGTATCGGCGGGTAAAACCAGAACGGTTTTCCCTAAGCCTGGCTCATATTTGGCAACATGTCGGAAGAATTCGCAAAATCGTCAGCGAGGGGCTCAGCGAATCATGGCTCTGCGTGAATCCCGGCAGGCACTGTGCCCTCTGAGTGCTATTCACCGGACTTGAAGACCAGCTTCCCGAAAATCATTCGACCAGCACTGCTTTGCAGAACGCTGGTGACGACAACACCGATTTCTTTGCCAAGCAGGTTGCTGGAATTTTCACAGACAACCATCGTTCCGTCATCCAGATAACCAACGCCCTGCCCTGGACCTTCACCTTCTTTGATCACTTTGATCGTCAGCCGTTCACCAGGGATGTACCGTGGTTTCAGAGCATTCGCGACGTCATTCAGGTTGATGACAGCAATACCCTGAACGCTTGCGACTTTGTTCAGGTTGAAGTCATTTGTGATCACACCACCTCTGACCTGCTTGGCCAGGGCAACGACTTTCTGGTCCACGGTCATCATCTTGAAATCGGTCCGTGAGGTTTCCATCACCTTCACTTCGATGTGGGTGCTCTGCTGCAGCTTCGCCAGCACCTCAAGCCCGCGGCGGCCTCGCGTTCGGCGGTTCTTGTCGCTGGAATCTGCGATCTCCTGAACCTCGGCCAGAACAAAGTCCGGAACGATCAGCTGAGACTCGATGATCTGAGTTTCAACGACATCCGCGATTCGTCCATCAATCAAGGAACTACTGTCCACTACCAGCGGTCGACCACTTTTCAGGTCACGCTGAAACTCCACATAAGGAATCACAAAGCGGAAGTCGTCCTTTGTCTGAAGCAGGAGCGAAACGCAGACGTAGGGAAGGATCAGCAGTGTTAACAAGACGACCAAAGTGTGGTACGGCGTGTTCACGGGGACGATCGGGGTCAGAGCCTGAATCATCAGGTAGGCAAGCAACACGCCAATCAAGATTCCAAAGTACACCGCAGAAACCACATCGATACGCTTCTTCCGAATCAGAAGGTCCGTAATCGACACAGCCTGAGAAATGAACAGCAGTGTGAAGAACGCGGTGACTTTGTTGTTTTCAATGACCTTGGGAAGGGTCGATGGCTGGCCGGCGACAGTATCAGTTGTCAGGTACGCAAGGATAGCGCCAGCACAGATCAGCAGGTAAGCTACCCGCAGGATCATGAGCATCATGGGACGTGGGCTCTCTTCTTTACTCGCGTGATTCAAATACCACGAACTGTCATTCCTGTCTGCAAATCCATTTCAGCCAGTGAATAACACTTCGAGTCGGGCAGGGCCCGCATTTGCACAGACGAACAGGCTCGCTGTGCGGAGATGATCAGTCCCCTTGATTCTCCCAAAAATTCCAACTCTGGCAACCCGTTGATTAACGAACTGCGCAAGGAGTCCACATTTCCCCGCTTTTGTCCGAGGATTGAATCACGGTTTTCATCTCCAGAAAACTGGTGCCCAACTACAGAATCTGGATGAGGTCGGCAGCCTCAAAGCGCACTTTGGCTGCGGAAGCATACTTGTCAGTCGGGAGTCGATACCCCAGTGCACAGGCGACGACGGTTGTGTATTCGCCAGAACTGAGGCCCAGGATTTCGTCAACTTTTGACGGGACAATTCCCTCCATCGGGCAGGCATCGATCTTCAGCAGGGCCGCGGATTCCAGCAGAAACCCAAGTCCGATGTAGCACTGTCGAGCAGTCCACGCGAGGTGATCCTGCATGTGGCTGGTTTTGTTCAGAATTGCATCTCGAAGTCCATTCAAGGTGGAGACATCCAGACCGCGGACGTCGGCAGTCCTTTGCACAAACTTCAGGACGTAGTCCCGGTCGACATCCTTGCGGGCTGCAAACACGACGAAATGCGAACAGTCACACGGCTGAGTCTGCCCCCACGCCGCTTCGGGAAGTCGCCGCTTCAGTTCATCACTGACAACGACGACTGCCTTCCATGGCTGAATGCCATAACTGCTTGGACACAGGATCAACGACTGCTCCAGAACACTCCAGTCCGTTTCGCTGATTTTTCGAGTCGGGTCAAACTGCTTTGTGGCATACCGCCAGTTCAACCCTTGAAGCAACTCCTCGTGCATCGACTGACCTGACATCGCCTCATCCTCTTCCATAAAACAAACAACGTGACGCAACTGCTGAGATGGGAGTCAGCGTTTTTCGTTTCCGATTTCGAAGCAGCCTGTCGCCCGGCAGACAATCCGCCTATGTCTGCTCCGTACGCCAAACCACTTTGGACTTTGTCATCTGATCATGCATCGCCCTCTTGTCAGGTCGAAACAGACACATGAGGAATCCCAGGAACAAAGTCAGAACGGTTGCCAGTGCAGCGGCAGCGCGAGAAAGAGCATCTTTCCTCGTCTGTGGCCTGTTGTCATCCTTGAGCACGATCAGGCCGATACTCCATTTGCCAAGAGTGGCTCGAGCAGCACCCGATTCTCCGTAGGAGTAATACATGCCCCAGAGGATCAAGGTGACGAGTGCGGCGGCACCCTGAGCAATCATGGGGCCCTGCGACCAGCCATAAACGCTGGTGAAAAGGAAATTCACTGCACCACCAGCAAATTGTCCGACGCCAGCCAACAGGATCATGATGATGAGGTCGACCAGGAACGCGAGGTAGCGCGGGCCAAAGCCTGCCACTTCGAATTCGGCAAATTCCTGAGCCAGAGCAAGGTCTGCTCGGAAGTAGACGCCGTAAAGCCCAATCACTCGCATCATGAAGATCGCTGGAAAGGCAACGATCCCGCAGACAACGAAGTAGAACGCGAACGATGATCCGAAGACAAGCGGCATCTGGTAGAAGAGGAACCGAAGATTCCCTTCACCCATGTCCTGCTGGGCTGTTAGCCAATTCAGAATCGAGGTTTCCTGGGCCAGCAGCCACGTTTCAACTCGTGGCCCCGCAGCTGCCAGACCGCCAGCAATCGCAGCTGGAATCGGCAGCACGAGGAACACCATCATCCCAAAGATATAGAGTGACGGAGCAGCCGTTTTGCCAAAGTCACGCAGCATCCAATACAGCAACCATGACCGATACGAATAATGCTGTGCCATGTGAACAACCGCCGCCGGCAGCACAAGCAGTGGGATAATCCCGACAATGCTCCCGCTGACCACACCAGCCACGACCGGATTCACGAAACTTAAGGCTGACGAAAGCACGGTGAGCGGAAGGCACAACACGACCGGCCATGCGTAATATCGAATCCCAAGCGTCAGGTTGGCAAAGAAGTCAAACTGGAATCGCTTGATTCGCTTTTCACCGGCCATCGTGGTTTGAGTGATCGCGTTTGCCATCGTCCAGCACCAGCCACCAAATCCCAGCTGGAAGACGACTGTCATGCCAATCCAGAACATTGCCGGCGGTTCCGTCCAGGGGAGGATATGCGGCGCCCATGTCTCATAATTCTTCTGGTGGTAAGTGCCGTCGAACAGGACATTCGCCCCCTTCTCTTTACCGACCTCAATCACCAGTTTGTTGCCGACAATCTGCACATTCTGACCGGCAGCATTGATCATCTCTTCCAGGGCTGCCTGGCGAGTCGTCACGTAATATCGAAGCGAATAGGCACAGGTCGAAGCCATTGCGAGACACACGGCCCAGATGAGGCCAGTCCGCACCGCATACGTCCAGTGCTTCTTCAGGAACTTCCACGCGTTTCCCCAAACATCCCGATAGAACTCTTCCGGTGGCGGGCCTTTGCGTTCGATTCGAATTCTCTGGCGTTCACTCAAAACGCCCGTGGCAATCGTGACGCCGCACTTCGGACATTCGATATCTTCATCTTTGACGGGTGATGCACAACCAGGGCAGATCTTCTTCTTGGTGTCTTCCATCTGCCGCAGATCGAGTCCGCCAAAGATATCATCCGGATCCGCCGGGGCACTCTCTGCGGGCTTTGGACGCTTCGGTTTCGCAGGCGCCGCACCTGCTGCCGCCGGTGTACCAGGCACTTTGACTCGTCCCCCGCACTGCTTGCACTTCAGCACTTTTCCGGCAGCCTGATCGGGCACATTCAGAACTGTCTGGCAGCCTTCACAGCGAACCTTGATCGGCATGTCAGCCTCGCGAACGGACGTAGTCGTTTTGGGAAGTATGGAAGAAACCGGAGGACACAAAGCCAGTGTCACGGCCAAAGTTGTGACCGGACTGGCAGGCTCCGTGAAAGGGGAACTCTAACAGAGGATTCGGACCGGACAACATACCCTCAGGTCCGGAAGCTTGCCGAACGAAATTTATGCGTTTCCTCAGCTCCCGTTCCTGACTCGCGCAACAACCGAACAGAACCGGGACGCCAGGCACGCTTCGAGCCGCTGCTCAGCATCAGGCCCCCTATTCCGGCAGCAGCGTGAGCGTCAGTCGCCTGACATCCATGACGGTTTTTCCGGGAATGCGGGTTGCGCGGAGAGTAAGTTCGCCGGCTCCCTGTTCCAGTATCATTCGGCCCAGAGGCATCGTACGAAACTCCTTCATGGATGATTCGCCATGAGGACGCGGCAATGTGTCCTGGTTGTCATACAGAGCCGGGTCCCAGCCTTCTTTGACGGTCGCTCGCAGAGTCGAGCCGGAAAATTCCAGCGCAATCTCGGCCCCAGCGTCAGCGATCGGACAGGTGTAGTCCACCGAAACGTCATACGTCCCCGCGGTTGCAACGGCGATGTTCCAGGTCATCCGATCATCGATCGACTTCCAGTTCACAAAGTAAGAACAGTTGGGAGCAGGACTGCTGCGACGTACCTGGCCGGATGGTACTCCATCTCTGGCCGGCAGAATCGTAATCGGGAACTCGCGATAGCCCACGGGAAACGGGCGAGGATCCATCGATGCATTCTGGTTCCTGCGCGGCTTTGTCTCACCCGCGGGTTCTTTCAGCACGTCCGATCGCCATGCAAGCACTTGCTGCTTCAACGAGTCCGCAACGTCCGCATGCTTGTCATTGACCGCGACAGTCTGGCCAGGGTCACTTTGCATGTCGAACAAACGTCCCTGATCGTCGAGTCGAAATCGCTGCGTACGAGCCGTGATCTTCCCGGCCCACGTTGTGAACAACGTTCGATCGGGCCACGCGGCGTTGGGATCGCGGATCAGTGGAGTCAGATCTTTTCCGTCCAGTGTTCGGTCACCAACACGCTGAATTCCCGCCAGAGTTGTCAGAGTCGGAAGCAGGTCGATGGCTCCGGCAATCTGCGTAACCGTTCTTCCGGCCGGAATGCCTGCAGGCCAGCTGAGATAACAAACGCTGCGGATCCCGCCTTCGTCCGTCGTCCCCTTTTGTCCTTTCATGCCGCCGGTCCATCGAGCCGAATTGGGGCCGTTGTCAGAAAAGTACAGCACGATCGTGTTGTCTCGTAGTCCGTACTCTTCCAGCTTCTTCAGGATTCGTCCAACGTTGCGATCCTGGTTCTCCATCATGGCCAGAACACAGCGGGTCTCTTCCGCCTTTTCCTTCTGAGGATCAGTCGCGAACTGCGTCAGCTTCTTGTCTTTGAATCGCTGCCAGTCTTCTCCCGGAACAGACCACGGCGAATGTGGCGTCGTGAAAGGCACGTAACAGAGGAAGGGGCCGCTTCGATGTTCGTCGATGAACTGCAGGGCTCGATCCGTACAGACATCAACAATGTACCCGTTCGTTCGCACCATGACTCCTTCGTCTTCCAGAGGAGCATTCACATATTCGCCCCAGTGGCCTGATGTGTGGCCGAAGTAGGTGTCAAATCCACGAGCCATCGGATGATAGGGCCACTGGCTTCCATTGTGCCATTTGCCAAAACAGCCCGTCGAGTAGCCAGCCGCTTTGAAGGCATCGGCGAGCGTCCGCTCCTGAAGATCAAGCCGTTCAAACCCCGTCGAGACGCCACTGACACCGCCTCGGGGATGATACCGCCCCGTCAGAAACTCCGCCCGAGTCGGAGCACATACGGGACACACAAAGAAACGATCGAAACTCACGCCGGACTGCGCGATCGAATCAATACTCGGCGTCGCCACCATCGTGTTGCCAGAGAAACTGTAATCTCCCCAGCCCGCATCATCCGCCAGAAAGATGACCACATTCGGGCGAGCCTTTGTGGACTGCGTTGCCGCCTGCTCGCCGGCCGACACACCCCAACCGTTGATCACACCCAGCCAAACCGCAACAAGAGCCACAATCCGAAAGCAGCCCTTCGTGAATTCCCGATGCAACCATTGCGATTCCATTTGAATCCTCCGTGCAACGATAAAGTGCACGTCTTTTGCAGCATGCAGACCAAAAATCCGATTGGAACGTTAGCACGTTCCGTGACACAAACCCACTCCTCGCATCTTTGGCGTTTCCTTCGCTCGGGTTCTGGGTGAGATTCGGAACAAGAATGGGGATGGGAGATTCGCAGGGCGGACGCCCAACCGCTCGCCTGGTTGCTGTTTGGCGGAGGGGGTGTTGACAGGAGAGAAATGCGGAGTTTCGGGTTTCTGGTGGTGATTCGGTGCTGACAATTTGGCTGTGGGACGATTACCATAGCAGAGGCAGTTCGGTTCTCTGAGTTGCCGGCTGACCGTCGGTCCAGCCCTTGTGGATCACGTCAGTTCCCACCAAAACATCCTCCCAAATCCCGGTTTCAACAGCACATTCTCCGTGTCGTTCGGGGCCGACCATACAGAGCCTTCCTATGCTGCGTCTCAACGGACCATCTCATCGTTATTGTGACGGACGAAGCCGGCGATCGTTTCTTCAGGTGGGTGGTCTGGCTGTTGGTGGTTTGACGCTGGCGGATCTGATGGCTTCCGATGCTCCAACGGGGGCTCGTCACAAATCTGTAATCATGGTGTACCTGTCCGGCGGGATGCCGCATCAGGATACGTTTGATTTGAAGCCGGATGCTCCTGCGGAAGTGCGAGGAGAGTTTCGGCCGATCCAGACGACCGTTCCGGGGACTCAGTTCTGCGAGCTGCTTCCAAAGCTCTCCATGGTGGCGGATCAATGTTCCATCGTGCGTTCCATCGTTGGTCAGCGGGATGAACATTCGAGCTTTCAGAACCTGACCGGCTTCACGATGGGCGAGGTGCAGCGAGACGGGATTCCGAATTTCGGATCCGTTGTGGCACAAATGCAAGGGCCTGTGAATGAGGTGACTCCGCCGTTTGTGGATCTCTTCCCAACAATGCAGCATCGTCCGTACAACAGTACTGGAGCCGGCTACCTTGGCAGTGCGTTCAATCAGGTGCGTGCGGATGGAGAAGACCTGGCGAGCATGCGACTTCGCTTCATTGAAGACAGCCAGTTTGCCAAACGACAGTCTCTTCTGAACCAGCTCGATTCCTTCCGCAGCTCCGTGGATGCTCGCAGCCTGGACAATATGCAGGAAAGCTATCGCCGAGCCTTCGATGTACTGACATCGTCACGTCTGGTCGAAGCGATGAATGTGGAGAAAGAAGACCCGGCATTGCTGGCTCGTTATGGTCGGGGTTCATCGAAGCATGTGGGTGACGGTGCTCCGCTGTGGAATGATCAGCTGCTGATTGCACGGCGGCTGGTGGAAGCAGGGGTGCGAGTCGTGACGGTAGCGTACGGCTTCTGGGATACTCATGGGAACAACTTCGGACACTGTCGCCAATACCTTCCGCTCTTCGACGCTGGCATGGCAGCACTGATTCAGGATCTGAAAGAACGAGGACTCGATAAGGATTGCTCACTGGTGGTCTGGGGCGAATTCGGACGTACTCCGAAGATCAACGACAAAGCCGGACGTGACCACTGGGCTCCGGTTCAGTCTGCCCTTTTTGCCGGCGGTGGAATGCCCATGGGTCAGGTGATTGGATCGACCGACAAGATCGGTGCGTACGCCGCTGATCGCCCAATTCACTACCGCGATGTACTGTCCACCGTCTATCACAATTTAGGGATCGACAGCAGCGCCTATATCCGCGACGCGGCGGAACGCCCCGTGCGCATCCTTCCGGAAGAGGCTCGCCCGATACGCGAATTGCTCATCAATTCGTGATCATCCCAAAGTAGCGGAAGGGCGCGAGCCCTCCGGTGACACACGTTCAAAAGTAGCGGAAGGGCGCGAGCCCTCCGGTGACACACGCAAGGCCTCTGAGCAAAATAGTTCCAGTCCGCCTGTCCTCTCCACGGTAGCCAACACCAGCCACGACTGGCCTACGCCGTCTTCTGTCCCGGATAGCGGACTCGGCCATGATGCGCGGCCAGCAGTGACTTGATCAGCGAATCCTCGATGGCTCGGATTTCGCTCATCTTCAGATTGCACTCATCAAACTGCCCGTCCAGAAGACGCTTCATCGTGATCTCGTGAACGAGCGACTGAATGCGCTTCGGAGTCGGCTCCTTCAGTGTGCGGCTTGCGCTTTCGACGGCATCAGCCACCATCAGGACGGCAGTTTCACGAGACTGAGGTTTCGGCCCCGGATAGCGGAAACTGGATTCCGCCGCGTCCGTTCGGTGATCCATATCCGCCTTGCGAGCGGCTTCGTGGTAGAAGTATTCAACCAGCGTCGTTCCGTGATGCTGAGTAATAAACTGATGCAGAGGTTCCGGCAGATTGTTCTCTTCAGCCAGCTCCAGACCGTCTTTGACATGGCCGATGATGATCAGAGTACTCATCGCCGGAGCCAGCGACTTATGAGGACTCTCATTGCCTTCCGTCATGTTCTCGATGAAGTACTCCGGCTTCATCATTTTCCCAATATCATGGAAGTACGCACCGACGCGAGTCAGCAGCCCGTTGGCACCGATCGATTCCGCAGCCGCTTCAGCCAGAGATGCCACCATCATGGAATGGTTGTACGTTCCCGGCGCACGGCGAGCCAGTTCCTGCAGCAGCGGATGTGAGACGCCAGTCAGCTCCAGGAGACTGATGTCCGTCACGATTCCAAACGCCTGCTCAATGAACGGAAGACTGCCGGCCACCAAATAGCAGCAAACCAGTGCCCATCCGGCAAACTTGAGTGCTGTGACGATGATGCCCATGTTCTTCCATGCATCATCACCTCCGGCGTTCTGAATGACTCCGATTCCCCAGACGGCGTAGAATGCGACTGCCGCGAGCAGAAAACCTGCCTTAATCATGACAAGTCGAGATTTGATGCGCCGAAGTGGTATGACCGACGTAATGCAGATCGTCATCATGGCCATGAAGTGACCAAGATCTGCCAGCGTTGATAAAGCAATGATCAGTGACAGGCAGAAGGCCGTCATAATGGCGACCGTCTGGCTATAAACGATTGCTGTGATCATCACTGCGGCCAGCAATGGAATGATCTCCGCGCGCCACGGATCCCGGCTGCACAGGCCGGCAAGAAAAACAGTCACACAGCACATGGTCACGAAGACCAGCAGCCGCGGTGTCTCCTCCAGCATGGAAGGTTCGGCATACTTCAGAAACGTCCCGAACAGAACCACAAGCAGAATGACCAGCATTCCGTTGCTGGATATGCGAGTTATTCTCTGAAGAAATGACACCCGATCCTCAAACGCCTCGTGCTCAAGATGCAGCAAGTCAAGATGAGCGTCGGAGAGCTGGGTCTGTACGGGAACAAGAATGGCTCCCTGAGCATAGATGTCCACCTTGCGACTTGCCGAAGACGCCGCCAGCTTTTGTTCTTCTTCCGTCTTCGCCGCATCGAAGCGTAACTGATTCCGGAGATTCAGCTGGAGCCAGTTTTCAACCTGCGACTGCAGCACACCCAGCTTCTGAAGTGCTGGCCATCCTTTTCCGAGTCGCCCTGTGTCCCGCAATTGCTCCTGAAGCAATACATCCGCAAGAACGCCGTTGTGAACGACCAGCCCCAGTTCGTCGATCACCTTGATGGACTTGTTTCGGTCGAGCGCGGCCTTTTCGGGATTGTCACCGAACAGTCGCCTCGCTGCAGCAGTGTCAATCAGCCCGACCGTTCGAGCATCCTTGAGGAGCGTTTGAAATTCTTCCATCAGCTCATCAATACGTTTGCCCTTCGAATCGTCCGGGTCTCGCAGCTGATTCCGCAGAATACTAAATGCTGTTTCCTGAGCCTGAGCGTCTGGAATCTGAAGCGAAAAGGACTGCAGCGTCGCAGCGGCAACTTTGTCCACGGTCTCTGCGTTCGCAATCTCACTGAGCTGGTCGCGAAACAATGACTGCAGGCGCTCGAGAACTGCCGAGTCCTGAACAAGAACGATCGGAGCGGCCTTGATAGCCTCTTCGTACAATCGTTCGGACTCGCGCTCGTTCTCGTCTTCGAAATCAACACGAGCCTGAACGCCGACAGAAGCAATCTGCCAGATGCGATACGGAAACCGCGACTGCCAGGACATCGATGCCAGCAACAGGCCGCCGACAGCATAAACTGAAACCAGGAACAGAGTCAGCACTCGGTAGTCACGGAATGCCGAAAGCAGCCGGTCCCAGACAGTTGGGGTTGGGCGAAACACACGAGCCTGGCGTGTTCGCCGTGTTCCAAAGAACGACATGGCGATCACCTTTTGGCTGTGGATGTGAAAGACGATTGAAACGGCCGATGTCTGACTTCAGACACCGGCCGTCGCCCCGGAGGCTCAATGTCTTCAACCGAAAACTCTGGAATGTCACTCCACTCCGAGTCTGTCGCTGAAAAAATCATGGGTTCAACATTCGACGGATGTGCGTCCGTCGCGCTGCTGATTCAGCAGAGAAACAGTCAGGAACGATCCTGTTCCTTACCTTCCGTTTCGTACGCCGAAACGATCTCCCGAACCAACCTATGTCGCACAATATCCTGCCCGGTCAACTTGATTGTCGCAACCCCAGGGATGCTGGAAAGTCGCCGAATCGCGTCCCGAAACCCGCTTGCAACCCCTTTCTCGAGGTCGTTCTGAGTTGCATCACCCGTCACAACAATCCGAGAATTCAGGCCCATTCGTGTCAGAAACATCTTCATCTGTGTCACCGTCGTGTTCTGTGCTTCGTCCAGAATCATGAAGGTGTCATTCAGAGTTCGTCCACGCATGAATGCCAGCGGAAGGATCTCAATCACATCGTTAGACATGTACCGCCGGACCTGATCAAAGTCCAGCATGTCGTGAATCGCGTCCAGGAGCGGACGAATAAAGGGATTGACTTTTGCAAACATGTCGCCAGGCAGAAAACCCAGTTTCTCCCCCGCTTCGACGGCTGGACGCACCAGCACGATCTTTCGCACGTTCTCCAGACGAAGAGCTTCCAGCGCCATTGCCACAGCCAGGTAGGTCTTTCCAGACCCCGCTGGCCCGTCGCAAAACACCAGCTCGTTCTTTCGAACGGCTTCCATGTAAACCTTCTGCCCATCTGTCTTCGGGCGAATCTGTCCAACGCGGTCTTTGCTGGCTCGCAATTCCGCCAAATGCCGGCCCGGCCACTGAGCTTCCGCGGTGGCAGCCTGAGTATCTCCGTGGATCATTGTTTCGACTCCTACTCCTTCACCGGCCAGCGTACTCTTGACGACTGCTGGCGTGAGATCTTCATTTCGTCTGAGCAGAGATTGCCACTGCTGCAGCGTTTCCCGACAGCGCCGGATCTGCTCTTCGTCTCCGGAAATCCGTACCTGGTTTCCGCGAAGCACGATCTGAGCCCCAGTCGTGGAACACAGCTGGCGCAGGTTCTCATCGCGAGAGCCAAACAGCGCCCTTGCTTCGTCATGGTGACCAAGTTCCAGCACAGCATCCGTCATTATGAACTGACCTTTTTCCCCTTCCCGAATGACAAATTCGCGAAGGGTTGTAAGCGTTTTTCTCCCCGGTTGCACGCCTGCGATTGATTCCGTCGGGATTTGACCGTTTCGCCCGCCTCACCAAACCGAAGATTTGGAACAGACACATCAAGGAACGCACAAGTTCACTGTACACTCGCTGAACACGATGCCGTTCTAACCGGAATATCCCGCATACTTTTCACCGGGCGGGTTTTCGATCGCTGCAAGCAGGGAGCCTGCGAGACAGAAGAACGCCGGGTTTCGAGCTGTGACGTACACTTTTCGCAACATCACCCTGCCGGAATCCGTCAGGCAGCATGCTCCTCTTTGAACGTCATGGCAATTGTATGTCGCTAGTGACAGAAACACCCGAATCTCCACCATCCAATCCGCAACCATCCCCGCCAGAACTACCGGATGCGCGAGTTTTGGAGGACAAGACGCCTCTCTGGATGAGGACAACTCCGACGTCAGCGGTCTTCACGGTCCTGCTGGGGCTCGTCTTCGTTTACATCGCGAATCGACCGCTCTGGCATACCGACCTGTGGGACCACCTGAACTACGGATCGCACATTCTGCAAACTCACACCGTGAGCCAGACTGAACCGCTGATGCGTCTGTGTCAAGGCGTTCCAATGGTCAACATTCCATGGCTCGCTCAAGTGGGCATGGCTGCATTGAATGACAAGTTTGGTCTGACCGCACTTCAGTTTCTGTCCGCCATCCTTGTCACTCTGTGCCTCGCTCCGGTTGTTCGCCGTGCATGGAAAAACAGTCATTCGATGCTTGGTGGCATCATTGCCGGGGGCATCTTCCTGAAGACAAATCTCCACGAGTTTCAAGTCATACGGCCTCAACTGGCAGGCCTTGTTTTCTACTGTTTTGTCCTGGCATGGATGTACGGACAGCGCAGACATTCAAAGCTGACATGGATCGCCTTTCCTCTGATGTTTGCACTCTGGGGAAATATCCATGGCTCATTCTCCCTGGGCCTGTTTCTTCTGGGACTTGCTGCACTCGGACGCTTTGGCGATGTCGTCGTCATCTCGCGTTCTCTGAGGACAGCTCTCCTGGATCGCGATTTCCATAGAACAATCCTGCTGACTCAACTGTGCGCGGCAGCCGTGCTTCTGAATCCGTCCGGTCTGTCGGTCTATCCCGAAGTCTTCAATGTCGCCGGGAATGAAAATGTGGCTTCGATGTTCGAGTGGGAACCACTCACACTGCGGCTGCCACATGGTCAGACAGCCGCTGCCGTGCTGCTGCTTGCCATCATGGCAATTCGAATCAGCCCGCGAAGAATTCATTGCGCTGAGATGCTGGCATTTGTCAGTACCGGTTTGCTGGCGGCCTGGTCAGCCAGAATGTTGAACTGGTGGGCGCCGGTCGCGGCTCTTCTGATCGGCGTTCATCTGACCGCCGGTATTCGCAAAACGAGCAAATGGCTTCAGAGTGGCGAAGCTGCAAAACCCTCGGGTCTGTGGTCCGTCGTAAACGGAGGCATTCTGTGGATCATCTTCGCTCTGACACCTTTCGGAATGCAGATCGTTCACGGACGTACTCTGGATCTGAAGAACCTCGTGTCTCGGGAAACTCCAATTGCGACAACGGCCTTCCTTGAAACCATAGAGGATCGTCCAGATGGAATCGTGTTCGCTCCTGCAGAGTGGGCTGGCTATCTCATGAACCGTGGCCCGGCGGATCTGGAGCCGATGGTCAATCTCCATGTGCATGTGATCCCGGAACGTGTCTGGGCTGACTACCTCAAACTGAATAACGGTCCGTCAGACTGGGATGGACTTATGGACGAATATGGCATCAACATGGCCGTGGTGAACAAGCAGCGACAGGGACCGCTTGTCCGACGTCTGAAGGAATCTCCGGACTGGACCGCCAGCTACGAAGATGTTCAGGGAATCATCTTTGTTCGCAAGGTTCGCATCTGACGGCAACGTCAGATGCTGTAGTGGATCTCGCCAGAGATCCCTCGCCTCTGCACGCCAGAGAGCCCTCGACGTTCCTCGCCGGATAATCCACAACGTTCATAGGGAAAAGGAACTCTGGCGAGTTCCACGACAACGATGGCTCCATCACTTTTCGATCGATTCAGCCGTTCAATATCAAAGACACATCCATCAATAACACAGGGTATGACACGTGATTTCTGAACGTCCAAAGTCGGACCATCGCAAAGCGATATCGTTCAAATCCCTTTGCGGTGTTCAACTTGCCTTCGCCGGTGCCTTCGCAGCTTCCTGGTTCGCACTTTCACCAGTGCAGCAGAATGAAGTCGTCGCCAGAACGCTGCATCGCCCCTACCCACTGGATATCAGTCTGCAGATTCCGTCGATTGAGGATCCTGCTCCGCTGTACGATGATCCTGAGGTGGTCACAGACGAAGAACTGGCGATGGTTCTTCACAAGATCATTCCTCGTTTCAGCCGCAGTCACCTTCGTCCCAATCTCATTGAGCATGCTCTTCGCACCTGGGGAAGTCGCATCGAATTTCAGAACAAAGATGCCATTTCCGGTCCGGTGATGGCGAGCTTCCTGACCGATTCTGCAAAGCACCTGGAATCGTGGGGAAAGAACTCCGAGCCACTCATGGTGGAAACGGAAACCGGTGTCTACGTTCGCTGGGCGGAAGACTCCTCAGCGTCCGTTCATCATGACCACACGCTCGCCGCGCTGACAGAAGCGGGCCTTCCACTCGATTTCCCGGTCTATACAGGCAATCGTTCTCTCCAGGTGCGTGATGTTCTGTCAGAAGCACTTCGCGATTTCCAGCTGGACGAGCGAGAGACAGAATGGTCGGCCATGTCCTTCGCGCTCTGGCTGGCGCCGAAGGAAGAAACATCATGGCATAACGGCGAAGGACGTCGGATCACGTTTGATATGCTGGCTGAACGCCTGATGCGCAATCACAAACGTGACGGTGTCTGCCTGGGAACTCATCGAGTCTATTCGCTGATGCTGATGCTGCGTTTGAATGAACAGCATCAGAGCAAGCTCCTGACCGCTGAAACAGTCACAGCGATCACTATCTACCTCAGTGAAGTTCGTGATCTGATCACCGCCTCGCAGTGGCCTGACGGATCATGGAATTCCAACTGGGCCGACGGAGCTGAGTATCAGAAGAACACTGCTCCCGATGAGAAGATCTCGAAGCGGGTCATTGCGACCGGACATCAGCTCGAATGGCTCTCGATCGCACCAAAGGAACTGCACCCGCCGCGGGAGCAGATCCTGAAAGCTGCAGACTGGCTGATCAAAAACGTTCAGGAAACTCCGCAATCAGAAATTGACCAGAACTACACGTTCTACTCGCACGTCGGCAAAGCACTTGCAATGTGGCGGAAGACGTCTCCGGAGAACTTCTGGACAGAATGGAGAAAGTCGCATCCGGATTGCGAAGTGTTCGCAGAGACTCAAACAGATGAAGCCGGAAAGAAAGCCGCTTCCGAAGAAGCTCATTGACAAGTACTGGCTTCGTTCGCCCCAAACAAAAGAGCCTCAGGTTCGTCTTCACGACAACCCTGAGGCACTTTTCATTTGTTCCACGAACACTGCTTCAACTGCGGCTCGCAGCCTACCAGCCTAGAACGTAAGAGAAGATCAGTGGCGCAACGATGGTTGCATCAGACTCGACAATGTACTTGGGTGTGTCGATCCCCAGTTTGCCCCAGGTGATTTTCTCGTTCGGCACAGCGCCGGAGTAGCTTCCGTAGCTTGTGGTGGAATCGCTGATCTGACAGAAGTAGCCCCACAGCGGAACATTGTCACGCAGCAGGTCCTGATGCAGCATGGGCACGACGCAGATTGGGAAGTCACCGGCAATACCGCCGCCGATCTGGAACATTCCCAGGGGACTGGTGGCTGTGGTCTGAGTATAGAACTCAGCAAGCCACGTCATGTATTCAATGCCGGTTCGAACGGTATGAACATTCTTGATGTCGCCACGGATGACAGCGGCAGCATACATGTTCCCCAGAGTTGAATCTTCCCAGCCTGGAACAATCATCGGGAGGTTCTTCTCCGCGGCCGCCAGCATCCAGGAGTCCTTCTCCTCGATCTGATAAAACTCACGGTACTTGCCGCTCAGCAGGACCTGATAGAAAAACTCATGCGGGAAAAATCGCTTGCCGGCCTGATCCGCGGCCGTCCAGACTTCCAGCATCGCCTTTTCCATTCGGCGCATCGCTTCGCCTTCAGGGATGCATGTGTCGGTGACACGATTCATGTGGCGTTCGAGCAGCCCCTGTTCGTCTGCCGGAGACAGCTGACGATAGTGTGGAACTCGCTCGTAGAAATTGTGCGCGACAAGATTGAAGACGTCTTCTTCCAGGTTCGCTCCAGTGCACGAAATGAGGTGCACTTTGTTCTGGCGGATCATCTCCGCGAAGGACAGTCCCAGTTCCGCAGTGCTCATCGCGCCGGCAAGACAGACCATCATTCTGCCACCGGATTCCAGATGTGCCACGTAACCCTTCGCAGCATCGACCAGAGCAGCTGCATTGAAATGGCGATAGTGATGACTGATAAACTGGCTGATGGGGCCGCCGGAACTTGACGCTGCCATGGGGTGCCGAGCTTCTGGGAAAAAGGAAACGGAAGACGCAAACCGAAGTGGCGTATGGTACCGCCTGCAGCCTTTGCGTCCACCTGCGGCGGAAGACTCGCAATCGGAAGAACGAACCAAAACGATTGAGGACAATCGTTAGACACAACGCGAGCTGCCTACTGGCCGACTTTTCGCTGACGCAGGCGTGCTGAAACGCGATCGAGAATATTCAGCTCACGCGGACTTAACGCCGTTCGACCATGGACATGCAGCTTTTCCAGGATCGAGTCCAGTTCGGCATCGTCGGCTTCCTGCTCGTCCTGCTCCTTACGCTGTTTTTCCTCGTCGCGACGTACCCGCCAGCGTTCAAGGATACTGTCCGAAGAACCTCGCTGAAATTCTTCCGTTAACTCCTGCTGAGATCGATTCAGGCTTGTGTAGCCTTCAGAGAAATCGTACCCGAGAAAACTCTCCTCCATGTCCGGCAAATCGGTCGGCGGAACCCAGCGTGTTGCGTCATGAATGTGCAGAACAAGAAGGAAACTGGAGAGCGCCACGAGGCTGCTGATGTCGAAGACAAATCCAGCCAGAATGCCAAACAGCGAAGCGACCAGCCCGATCCGCAGCAAAAGGTCGCTGGATTCCTGCTCCGCGAACCGCAGGTTGAAAAACGCCTGAAGGGCCTGGCCACCGTCCAGGGGACGCACCGGGATCAGGTTCAGTAGTCCAAGACACCAGTTCACGACGAACAGGGTGCGAAGACACGCGTCCGGCAGTCCATGGCTTCCGCGCAGATCCATCACGGCAAATGGATTCAGAAGATCCAGAAGCTGCTGATGCTGATACAGCGCCCAGCCTGACACTGCGGCCACAATCAGATTGACTGCCGGCGGTACAAGGGCACACAGCATAGAACCGCCAAAGTCGCAGTACGTCTGAGCCGAGTACATGCCGCCCAAAGGCCAGAGCACAATCGAACCCGGATGCTGACCGTACCGGCGATACACGATCAGCCGCGTACATTCATGAAGCAGCAGGCTGAGCAACAGGATGGCACCAGCGATTGCGCCCAGCGCGGGATCCTGCAGCCTCCACATCAACGCAACGACGACAACTGGCATCAGGAAGCTCAGCCGCAGCGGAACTCCCATGAGCCGTCCCATCGGGAACGAGAATGTCAGTAGTCCATCGGTCGGGGTCATCACCCGATTGTAAACACTCAATCAAGCGCGGAGAACAGTCGATGTTCAAAAAATGCCACCAGATGTCCCTTCCAGTGAGCTCGCTGCACCCCTCAAATTCGCCAAATTCAGTGCAAAGTGATAGACGTTTCTCACATCAACGGGTCCCCAACCGACAGGAGAATCCGCTGCAGTCCCCTTAGGTACGCGACATATACAGCCGCTGAATGTCATCAACGCTGACTTTGATGATGCGAGTGAACCCGGTGTGGCAGCGTTCATAGGAAACATTGCTTGCCAGTTGAGGCTGACGGTGGATCGCGGCGGCAACCCACTTGCGGTCTTCGTCGGACAGCGTCCCTACTGTGGAATCCCACAGAGTCTTTGTTTCCATCACCAGTGAATCGACTCGAGGATCAAACTTTTCCATTGCATGCGCTCCGCATCACGCGTCCAACAACCAGTGAATCCGCTGCCAGATCCTTTGACCGACAAACCTTCAGTCGGTTTACGACAAGAGCCCGACTTCTTCAAGTCGGGCTCTCTCATTCTAAAGTCTGCCACCAAAATTGCAGCAGTACCGCGCTCTATTCTCGCTCTGCCAGTGCCAGCATCTTGCGAGCTCGCTCGAGGCGACGGGCCAGAGATCGAAATTCTTCCTCCGACTTCGCTCGCTCCGCCTTGGCTTCTTCAAGCTTTGAGGCAGCAGCTTTGCGACTGATATCCTTCACGGCCTGAGCAGCATTCGTCAGGACAGAGACAACCGCCCCCTTCACCTGCACAAAGCCGCCATCAATGAAGTACGATTCTGAAGCACCGGACGGATCAACCAGCTTCAGTTCACCCAATCCCAGACGCCCAACAAGTGGAGCACGTCCGGGATAAAATCCTGCGGAACCGTCAAACAATGGAACCCGAATGGAACCCACTGGACGATCAAACAGAGTCTTTTCAGGTGTTACCAGCACAAGGCGAAGTTCTGCCATTGATGTTCTCCAGGAACTCTCCGAAAGGACAGTTCGTTCTGCTTAGCCCTGAGCCTGCATCTTCTTGTACTGCTCTTCAGCTTCTTCGATCGCACCGACGTACATGAAGGCTGCTTCCGGCAGATGGTCCCACTTGCCGTCGCACAGTTCTTCGAAGCTGCGAATCGTGTCAGCCAGAGGAGTGATCTTTCCTGCCTTGCCTGTGAACACTTCGGCCACAAGGAACGGCTGAGAAAGAAATCGCTCAATTCGGCGAGCACGATGCACGACCAGTTTGTCGTCTTCGCTCAGTTCGTCGACACCAAGGATCGCGATGATGTCCTGCAGTTCGCGATAGCGCTGAAGTGTCTGCTGAACGCGTCGAGCCGCGTTGTAGTGACGCTGGCCAACGTACTGTGGGTCAAGAATTCGGCTGGAAGACGCCAGTGGGTCAATCGCCGGATAAATACCCTTTTCAGAAATTCGACGTTCAAGGTAAATGAACGCGTCAAGGTGAGCAAACGCTGTCGCCGGAGCAGGGTCCGTCGGGTCGTCAGCAGGAACGTAAACGGCCTGCACCGAAGTAATAGCACCGTTACGCGTTGACGTAATACGTTCCTGAAGTTCGCCCAGCTCGGTTCCCAGGGTTGGCTGGTAACCCACCGCCGACGGCATTCGACCCAGAAGAGCTGACACTTCTGAACCAGCCTGCGAAAATCGGAAGATGTTGTCGACGAACAGCAGTGTGTCCGAACCCGTTGCGTCACGGAACCACTCTGCCATTGTCAGAGCGGACAGAGCAACTCGGAGACGGGCTCCAGGCGGTTCATTCATCTGACCGAACACCATGCAGGTCTGTTCAATAACGGATCGACCGGTCTGACCGATTTTCGTTTCCTGCATTTCAAGCCACAAGTCGTTTCCTTCGCGAGTACGTTCACCGACTCCCGCGAAGACTGAATAACCACCGTGTGCACTTGCGATACGAGCAATCAGCTCGGTCAAAATCACGGTCTTGCCGAGACCAGCACCACCGAACAGTCCGGCCTTACCCCCTCGAACGAACGGAGTCAGCAGGTCAACGACCTTGATCCCGGTTTCGAAGACTTCCGTCTTGGAGCTCAACGACTCCAGTGCGGGTGGATGACGGTGGATCGGCCATCGCTCGTCGTGAGCAACCGCGCCACGACCGTCGATCGCATCACCAAGCACGTTGAAGACTCGTCCCAGTGTTCCCTTGCCAACCGGAACCGACAGAGGACGGCCGGTGTCAACCACCGCCATTCCTCGACGCATCCCGTCGGTGCTGCCCAGAGCAACGCAGCGAACTCGACCGCCGCCAAGGTGCTGCTGGACTTCGCCAGTCACCTTCACCTTGTTGCCCTTGATGTCTTCTTCGATCAGAAGAGCATTGTAAATTTCCGGAAGGCTGTCCTCAGCAAATTCGGCGTCAAATGTTGAGCCGATTACCTGGGAAACTCGACCGTTCGTTTTCGTTCCACTCATGGGTCATTTGCCCTGTGAATGCGTTTGAAAGTTCTTCAGGAACTGTGTCAACACGGAACCGTTCAGGGACTAACCCAGAGCGGCCGCACCACCAATAATTTCTGCCAGTTCGGAAGTAATCCCGGCCTGGCGAGCTCGGTTGTACTGTTGCTTCAGGCTGCCAGCCATCTCGTCGGCGTTCTCTGTTGCTCCCTTCATGGCAACCATTCGAGCGATCTGTTCGCTGACGATTGCATCAAGGAAACACTTGAAGAGCTTCGCACGGAACGCTGCCGGAACAATCTCCGACAGAATTTCCTGAGCGGACGGCAGAAATTCATAATCAATGCCGCTGTCAGACCCACCAGTTGAACCGGAGAGGCTGGCAATCGGAAGAATCGTTTCAACGACAGCAAACTGTCGGGAAGACGATTCGAATCTTGTATAGGCAACATCGAGGCGATCAATTCGTCCTGCGATGTAATCATCCACATAACGAGTGGCCAGAGCATCGACATCCGAGAACGAGGTCTTGTCCTCGAAATGCGTATAACTCTGATCCATCGCAACCTTCTGGAAGTTCAGGAACTTGATGCCACGCTTCCCGGAAACCTCCAGAGAAACCTGAACACCCTTTTCCTTCAGCGTACGAACATGTGTCAGAGTCTGGCGAAGAACACTCGCGTTGTAGCCCCCGCACAGACCTCGGTTGGCGGTAAGTACGAGGGTGATTCCTCGCTTTTCTTCCGATCGAGTCTCCAGCAGCGGATGTGAAAACTTCAGATTTGCGCGGCCAAGGTCACCGACGATCTCCGAGATCTTGCGAGTATACTCAGCAGCCTCGGTCGCTCTGTCCATGGCCTTCTTGAAGCGACTGGTCGCGATCAGCTCCATTGTGCGCGTGATCTTGCGGATGTTGCGCACCGCTTTGAGCCGTTTGACGAGTAAGCGTCGGTTTGCCATTGTCAGACCGTACCTGAAAAAATCCCACCGAATGCCGGCTGGCTGCAGAGCACTGCAGCTCAGCCAATTCACTTCCGGAGTTCAACACTCACGTTCGAACGTGTGCTCTAACCCTTTGCTGCCTGACGGGCAACAAACGCTTCCAGAGCCTTCTTCAGCATTGCTTCGATTTCATCCGTCAGTGCTGCTTCCGCGACGAGCTTGTCACGCATGTCAGCATGTTCTGTTCGAATGAACTCGTGCAGTTCTTTTTCGACCGCCTGTACCTTATTAACCGGTACTTTGTCGAAGTAACCCTTTGTTCCTGCATAAATCGCAACGACCTGGTCGGCGACGTGCAGAGGAACGTATTGCGGCTGCTTCAGCAGTTCGACCATTCGATAACCGCGGTCGAGCTGTGCCTGAGTCGCTTTGTCGAGTTCGGTACCCAGCTGCGCGAATGCTTCCAGTTCGCGGAATGCTGCAAGGTCCAGTCGAAGACTGCCGGCGATCTTCTTCATCGCCTTCGTCTGAGCATTACCGCCCACTCGACTGACCGAAATACCGACGTTAATCGCAGGACGAATACCCTTCCAGAACAAGTCCGGTTCCAGGTAAATCTGACCGTCCGTAATCGAAATCACGTTTGTTGGAATGTACGCAGAAACTTCACCTTCGAGCGTTTCAATGATAGGCAGAGCCGTCATTGAACCACCACCCAGCTCTTTGTTCAGCTTTACAGCTCGTTCAAGCAGACGGCTGTGGCAGTAGAACACGTCACCCGGAAACGCTTCACGTCCAGGAGGACGACGCATCAGAAGTGACAGCTGGCGGTACGCAACAGCCTGCTTTGACAGGTCATCATACACAACCAGAGTATGCTTGCCCTGATACATGAAGTATTCAGCCATCGCCGCACCGGCGTACGGAGCGATGTACTGCAGCGGAGCCGGGTCAGCACTGCTGGCCGCAACCACGATCGTGTAATCCAGAGCACCGTTCTGGCGAAGAACTTCCACAACGCCGGCGATCGAAGACGCTCGCTGACCGCAGGCCACATAGACGCAGATAACGCCCGTGTCCTTCTGGTTCAGAATCGTGTCGATGGCAATCGCTGTCTTGCCCGTCTTTCGGTCGCCAATGATCAGTTCTCGCTGACCACGACCAATCGGCGTCATTGCGTCGATCGCCTTGATCCCCGTCTGGAGAGGCTCCTTCACCGGCTGACGTTCGGCAACACCCGCTGCCTGCCATTCGACAGGGCGAGAGTCCTTGGTCATCAGTGGACCTTTGCCGTCCAGTGGATTCCCCAGCGGATCGACCATTCGGCCCAGCAGCGCTTCACCGACAGGTACCGACAGCAGCTTGCCCGTGGAGCGAACTTCATCGCCTTCCGTGATCTTCAGGTAGTCCCCGAGAATCACCACGCCGACGCTGTTCTCTTCCAGGTTGAACGCAAACCCGCGAGTGCCGTTCGAGAATTCAACCATCTCGCCCGACATCGCTGTCGAAAGACCCGTGCAGCGTGCGATGCCGTCACCGACTTCGATCACGCGACCAACTTCCGCAGTCTGAATCTCACCGCGAAAGTCTTCAATCTCCTTCTGGATGACTGAAGCGATCTCGTCCGCTTTGAATTTCATTGAAGGCTTTCTCCACCAAACGACCCTGCAGCTGTTTCAGCCGGGATCGCAGCGATGAATCAAAAACGGTATCCCCGACCTGCAACACCATTCCGCCGAGCAACGATGCATCAACGGATTCCTGCAGAATCGGCTCGAACCCTAACTTGCTTTTCAGCGACTCTTTAATCTGCCCGCGCGAAGCGTCTGAAAGAGGTCGAGCTGTGCGAACACGAACTCGCTGCTTTCCTTCCGCCTGTTCCTGAAGTCTCTGGAAGACCGTCTGAATCAGCACAAGCATGCCGATCCGACCATGTCGAACAAGAACTCGCAGAAAGTTCGCGAAGAACTCCGTACACTTCGGTGCTATTACGCGGTTAATAATTCCCAGCTTGGCGTCGCGACTGATCGCATCCGACATGAGCAGCTCCTGAAACTCAGGAAATCCGCCCAGCACATCGGACACGAACGAATTCAGCTCACCAGCCGGATCCACAATGCCATTGGTTTTCGCGGCTGACATATAGGACTGTGCGTACAAAGTCGCCACGGCCAGCGTACCTGGATCTTCCAGCACACTGTCAGGACGAGATTTCAATCGCACATCTGCCATGACCAACCTCTATACCAAACCGACTGCTCACCAACACGCCGAGCCAATACGCTTGTCACCTGATCTGACGAATCAGCGACCAATCTGAGCCAGAGCTTCTCCGACCAGACGATCCTGATCTCCGTCCTGAAGAGCACGTCCAAGAACATGCTCCGTTGCGAGAACCACCTGAGCATTCACGCTGGAAAAGACTTCAGCAAGTGCTGTGTCCTTCGCCTGGCGAATCTCTTCTTTGGCTCGCACTCGCAGGGTATCGACTTCCTTCTGAGCTTTCGCAACCAGATCCTGAGACGTACGCTCAGCATCTCGCCGCGCTTCCAGAATCATCTGCTGAACCGTCTGCTCAGCCGACTTCAGCTTCTGCTCGTATTCCGCCAGCAGAGCCTCCGACTTCCTTCGATTGTCCTCAGCATCGCTGATCGCCTGACGAATTCCAGCCTCGCGCTTGTCGAGACCTTCGATCATCGGCTTCCAGGCAAACTTGCCGAGAACCACCAGGAACAGTCCGAAGACGATGAACGACCAAAGCGCAAGATCGGCGTCTGCATTCATCGGGACGCTCGCACCGTGGCTGCCCTCCGCCTTTTCTCCCGCCGCAGCTTCAGGGACAGCCCCGAAGACCGGCGAACCAGCGCTGGTCATCAAGACGAACAGCGCAACGAACAGACAAAGGCTTTTGACGGACATTTGAAAACGACCGGCGGACATCATTGCAGATACCCCAGAAACAAACCGCAAATAACCGACCGACGGAACAACAACTACTTAATCATACAAACGATCAGACCGATCACAGCAGCACCTTCGATCATCGCCGCAACGATAACCATGCTGCCCTTGATGTCAGCTGATACTTCTGGCTGTCGAGCCATGCTCTCGAATGCAGCCGCTGACAGTCGGGAAATTCCCAGACCAGCACCGATCACAACCAGACCTGCACCGAAGGTGGAGGTGAAGTTGATGTAGGATGTGCCGCCGTCCTGAGCCATAGCTGGCACGGACATTGCCACGAATGCACCAACGAGCAACATTGCATACTTCAGGAACTGCGACACAACAAACTCCTCTCAAACGTTAAACCAACCCGGTGAACGACCCTGCAATTGGAAGCAGACAGGACCGACCAGAACAGCGAAACAAACTAATGCTTGTGGATAGCCCCGGAGATGAAAATCGTTGCAAGGAACGAAAATACATATGCCTGAAGGACCGCCACCAGCAATTCCAGAATTCCAACACCAATCTGACCAAGCACGCTCCCAAGGGTCACAACACTCCAAAGAGCAAAACTTCCCTTGGCGGACTGACCAATAAAGGCCAGCATCACACCCAGCGCGGTGTGACCACCCATGATGTTCCCAAACAATCGCAGAGCAAGAATCGTGTGCTTGATCAGAAAACCAAGCAACTCAATCGGGAACATCAGGCACGACATTGCAATCGCACCAACCCCGGTCATACCCGTATTTGGTATCAGGTTCCCAAAGAACCCGCCCACTCCCATCGCCTGCACGCCGTACCCAAAGGAGGCAAGTAGTGCAGTCAATGCGAGGGCACCTGTCACATTAATATTGCCTGTTGCTGACCCAAGAGAAGGCACAGCTCCAAGCAGGTTGCAGAACAAAATGTAGAAGAAGCAGCTCCAGATGAACGGCAGATACTTGTCGGCCGGATGCAACCCCAGAGCCACCTGCCCGGCATGGCCGTGAGCATGATGTCCAGGAGCGTGTCCGTGTCCGTGATCATGCCCCCCGTGTGTGTGATCACTATGTGCGTGATCACCGTGGCCGTGATCACCATGCCCACGATCTCCGTGATCATGAGAATGATCACCGATCGTAGGCCGCACCACCTGATCACGAATTGCCAGAGCAACCATTTCCCAAAAGTTCCAGAAACGCCCTTTCGCAGGCTCCCCGGAACGAATCCGACGACTAAGTCCTCGGAAGATCAACAGACAAAGAATCAGAACCAACACCTGCAGGACCATAAACTTGGTCAGCACAAGGCCATCCTTGGGAAGACGACCCGCAAACGGCTGAGGAATCAAGATCTTCCCCACCATCGCATGATTCACTTCCTCAAGAGACGGATCGTGCAAATGCAGCGCGTCGATCACGTACCAGGGAACATCTGTGATGTTGTTATAGTGATGAGCAGACGTGAGGAACCCGGGCACCTCGAAGAACGGGAAATCGCGAACGTGATGGAAATTGTCTTCGCCACTCATTTTGCGACCGCTTCTGCGAATCCTGCGTTAACTCAGTTGGACTGACGATTCTGATCCTGAACCGACTTCGCCGGAACAATGGACTTCCTGAACAACCAAACCTCAAGCCCCATCGTGCACAAATAAAACCCGATGAGCCACCCGTAAAACTCACGGATGCCAATTTGAGGCCAGACGGCCTTCACCACGAGCACCGTTGCAATCACAACAGCCACCCGCAAACCCATCTGAATCCACATTCCGACCAGAGGATTACGAATCTTCCCCAGACCGGCAAGCCACACATTCACGAATCCTGGAATCGCACAAGCCGCCAGTGCCACTGACATCCATCGAGCACCGCCGTTCGGAGTCAGCCAGACCGCTGGCCAGTACGAAACCACCCAGCAAAACAGAACCGCCGCCAGAAAACTGACGATGGATCCAATTGCCGCCCCTATTGTCCGCTGTTCATCCAAGATTCAACCAACCCGATTTAGGTCACCGTGATGTCGGCCCTTTCGTCTTTCGCGATCGAGACTCCTGCTCAATACGAACGACTATCTGCCGAATTGCCTGTGCTGCCGCGACAAATCCGAGACAGGCACCACAAATTATCAACAACGGTGAACAACCAAGCTTTCCGTCTGCCCAGTACCCACCCCAGACAAGGAGCCCAATCACTATCGCATGAGTCAGTAACTCATGGGCAATCTGATAGGACGCAGCAATCTGTGAAGCTGATTTCTGACGGGATTGCGGATCGTTCTGAGAACTGATGGGGTCCACGATTGATGGCTCCCATGACAGGATTTCTCTGAAAGGGGTCGTGAGTCTAGGGAGCGAGGAAAATGGAGTCAAAGAGGCCAGAATGTTGCCATGGCATTTCCCGGAAACGAGACGTCACACACTGCCCAAACGGCAGACCGCTCGTGCACCCTGACTCTCCACCACTGACACTCGCCACGACCCTCAAAACTTACAACACAACGGGCAGCCGGCAACTCTGTCCTTCATTTCGGAATCATCCGTCATTCGAGGAATCACCAGTCGGCGTCCGCATCCTCGATTCCTTCCTGAACCATGTCTTTCGCCCGTGACGCGAGTTGCCTCGCAGCTTTTGCAAGCGCCGGATTCAAACCTTCCAGCGACATTCCCTTCAGATTCTTCAGAGCCGCTCTCGGCCGACTGTTCCGAAGCTGCAACTGTGCCATCCGAATTTTCGCCCAGCGGTTCTCCGAGGGAAAGCGGTCGATGAATTCCTGCAGCCAAATCTCCGCGTAGTCCCACGCTTCAGCCTGCACCAGCCCCAGTGCAAGTCGCTGAGTCCGCTCTTCATCCGGGCACAATGAAGAATCTTCCATCCGCAAGTTCAGCAATTCTTCCGCTGCGGTCAGGACATCTCCTGCATCAATGAGTTCATTCACGGCCTGTAGCTTCTTCTTCCGGTTCTTAGCCTGCTTCTTGTTGCCCTCGTCATCCGTTGGCTCTGGTAACGGCAGTTCAGAATAAACCTTGTCGGTCTTTCCATGGGCTCCCAGAACCCAGTCGTCATCCGCAAACCGACCATACTTTCCACTCAGAACGCTGAACAAATCCCATTTCTCGCAGTCAACGAGATTCCTTTTCAGAAGATAAACGCCCGCCCCAAATCCAGCGGCAGCGCCGACGAGGTGCAAACCGGAACTTCCCATCGAAGGATCAAGAACCCAGGAGAGTATGTTCAGTCCCAGATACCACAGCGCGAAACTCATAATCGTGACGTCGAACGAAACGGGACGCACAAAGAGGAATCCGATGATGTGCATCTCATTTTTTGGTGCCCAGACCATCGAAATGGCAAGAAGCCCGAAAATCACGCCGGATGCTCCGAGGCAACGCCCCTGGACGGCCTTCAGCAGAATGTCTCCAAACTGACGAAGCTGGTCTGGCTCCAGTACTGCCACAATTTCCTGAAGAGGAATCCCGAGCCCGACATCGTCGAGGTGCCGGGAAAGATCCTCATCAGCATTCATCAGCCGCTGCTGAAACTGTTCCTTGCTTTCACATCCCAACTGACTTAACACATAGCCTTCTGTTCGATGAAGTGTCAGGACGTCGACCATTCCGCCCCAGCAAATGATGAGGAAGACGTACAGCTTCAGGAATCGGTACCAGCCCAGCTTGCCTTCAACAACCAGTCCAAATCCCCAGAGAAAGAACATATTGCCGATCAAATGCATCCAGCCAGAATGAGCAAACGCGGCAGTGAACCATTCAAAAGGGTTGATACCGTCCCCGTATTGCAGCGTCCACATGCTCAGATAGTCGTCGTTTCCGGGAGCGAGCGTGGGAAGGAAAAAGAACACATTCGCCGCAATCAGTGAGCATGTGGCGTACGGAAAGTGGTAGAGTGGCGCGTCGGTATTGATCGGGACGAACATCCAAAACTCCCAGGTGCATGTTTGAAATACGACGCTCACTCGATTCCGGGTGACGCAAAATTTGTCCAGCGATCGTCACAACTCATCAGGTCTGTACAGATCTGCCTCGTCACAATACACAATCATCGCGATTGTCTACACTCGGTGACCATGCCAGAAGCCCGAATGGCCGGGCGGGCGAAAAATCACCACCTCAGGAGTCGGCTCGTGAAAGAGTACAAAGTTGCCGTGATCGGGTGTACCGGGCGAGGAGACTATGGGCACGGTCTGGATGCGGTCTGGAAAGACATCGACTCCTGTTCTGTGGTTGGAGTGTCAGATCCCGATGCAATTGGAAGAGCCAAAGCCAAAGAACGCACTGGTGCTGCTCGAGCCTACGCTGACTATCGTGAAATGCTGGACAAGGAGAAACCTGACATCGTCGCTGTGTGTCCCCGATGGGTGGATCAGCATCGGGACATGGTCCTTGCCTGTGCGGAGCATGGTTGCCACATGTATCTGGAGAAACCATTCTGCAGGACGCTCGGCGAAGCAGATGAGATGATTCGTGCCTGCGAGATGCGTCATCTGAAACTGGCGGTGGCCCACATTAGCCGCTGGTCGCCCCAGCTAGAGATCATTCGAAGACTGATCAAAGATGGCGAAATCGGCGACGTTCTTGAATTCCGCGCGCGAGGCAAAGAAGATCAGCGCGGCGGGGCGGAAGATCTGTGGGTTCTGGGAACACATGTGCTGGATCTGATGCGAGCTGTTGCGGGTGATCCGGTCTCGTGCTACGCGACTCTGCAGTTTCAGGGAAAGCCTGTCACCAAAGAACATGTCAAAGACGGAAACGAAGGACTGGGTCCCCTCGCCGGTGATCGAGTTGATGCGATGTACCGGTTCGCAAATGGAACAACGGGGTACTTCTCGTCAAAGAAAGCAGCGGGCGGAAACCCGAACCGCTTTGGGCTTCAGATCTTTGGAAGCAAAGGTGTGATCGACACAACCTCCGGATTCGCCAACCCTGCCTTCCTGCTGTCCGATGCAAAATGGGGAACCGGCGGAAAGGATGTTCACTGGATACCGGTGAGTTCCCAGGGCATTGAAAAGCCCGAACCGATCACTCGAACCGGATACGAAGGAGGAAATCCGGCCGCGGCACTGGATCTGATCGCAGCGATCGAAGAAGACCGTCAGCCGCGATGTTCGATGTACGAAGGCCGCGGCGCGGTGGAGATGGTCATGGCCGTTTTTGAATCGCACGTGCGTCAGTCGGTGATTCCCATGCCTCTCACCTGCACCGACAATCCTCTTGGTCGCATGGCAGAGTGTTAGGTTAGTGAAGTAACGCTGTAAGGGACTTTTTGGAGCGACTCTCCGAAGTTCCCATTCGTAGTGGAACTCGCCAGAGTTCCCGTCATCAACCAGAGTTCCGGGATCACTGGCGAGATCCACTACAGGATCTTTTGCGGCGTTGACTGTTGCACAAGTGTTGTGACCATTCGAAACTTGCAGCGACGATTTCTTTCTGCGAGCCTTCCTGAAAGACAGTCGCGAAAGCACAATGAATTTCGTCAGGAAAGTACCCGGTCATGATTTTGGTCACCGGCGGGGCCGGATTTTTAGGAGCACACCTCGTTCGATTTCTCCTTGGAGACAGTCGCTTCCAGCACCATCATATTGTTGTGCTCGACGACCTCTCCGGCGGATACCTTGAGAATGTGCCGCAGTCCAGCCGGGTGACATTCGTCAAAGGATCAGTCACGGACCATCAGTTCCTAAACGAACTCTTCGCGACGCACAAGTTCGAGTTCATCTATCATCTGGCCGCGTACGCCGCCGAAGGGCTCAGCCATTTCATTCGGCGTTTCAATTACACCAATAATCTGATCGGAAGCACCAATCTGGTCAACGCGGCCATTTTGCATGGATCGAAACATCTGGTGTTCACCAGCTCCATTGCCGTCTACGGAGCGGCTCAGGTTCCCATGCTGGAATCCACCACACCGCAGCCTGAAGACCCATATGGTATCGCGAAGTATGCGGTAGAAATGGATCTCAAAGCGGCCCATGAACAGTTTGGGCTGAACTACACGATCTTTCGGCCTCACAATGTTTACGGGGAATACCAGAACGTTGGAGACCGTTATCGCAACGTCGTTGGAATCTTCATGAATCGGCTGCTTCAGGGACAGACGCTGCCGGTCTTTGGAGACGGCCTGCAGAAGCGAGCATTCTCGTATGCAGGCGACCTCATGAATCCCATCGCCAGTGCTCCGCTCGTTCCGGCGGCCAGTGGTGGCGTTTTCAACGTGGGAGCCTCCGTTCCAATGACGGTCCTTGAGCTGGCTCAAGCAGTCTGTCAGGAATTCGGCGCGGAGCCCCAAATCGAATTCCTCCCGCCGCGCAATGAAGTCAAGTTTGCCTGGGCCGATCATCGCCGTTGCGACGAAGTTTTCGGCCACCAGCCAGCCACGTCACTTGCCGAAGGTCTGCGCCGGATGGCTAACTGGGTCCGGCAGACTGGGCCTCGAAGAACACCCAGTTTCGGACAGATTGAAATCGCAAAGAACCTGCCATCGTTCTGGCTCGATTAGCCGCCTGATGCACAAAGGGAGGGCGAGGCTGCCGCCAGGCTGAAGATGGGTTACCGGCGATGCCTCAAGCGTCGCGAACGGACTACTTGCAGCCGCAGCGAGTTGTCTTCTGCCCCGCCCGGTCGCTATAACGTTCGGCACGACATTGCGGACTTTCTGACGTCGTTTCTGGAAGGCGAATCCTGTGCTTTATCGGGCTTTGAGTACTCCTGTTCGTGGCATTCTGATGCTGTGCTGTCTGGCGTCCTCGGAACTGCGAGCGAACGCGGACGACAACTGGCCACGATTCCGCGGTGACAATGGCTCCGGCCTCAGCACTCAAAGCGGCATTCCGGTCACGTGGACAGATTCGGACTATGCATGGAAGGTCACACTCCCGGAAATAGGCCATTCGTCGCCTGTGATCTGGGGCAAGTCACTCTTTGTGACCACCGCGACAGAGGGCGGCGGCGAACGATTCCTCTACAGCCTGAATGCTGACACCGGTGCACAGCAGTGGAAGGTTTCTGTCAAGCTCGGAGAAAGCAAGAAGCACCTCAAGAACAGCTGGGCATCCAGCACTCCGGTCACGGACGGCGGACGCGTCATTTGTTTGTTTGCTGACGGCACCAATCAGCAGGTCCGGGCGTGGAGCTTTGAGGGGCAGGAACTTTGGCACAAGGATCTTGGGAGCTATGAGAGCGAACACGGCCTCGGCGTGTCACCCATTCTCAGCGACGGACTGTTAATCATTCCCAATGATCAGGTCGGCAAGAGCTCCATCATTGCCCTGAATGCGTCCAGCGGCGAAACCGCATGGATTGCGGAACGTATTCCGGGAAAGACGTCTTACTCCACGCCGCTCGTTGTACCCGGCGAAGGAAACCGGAAGCAGCTGATCTGCATCAGCGAAGCCAGCGGCGTCACCAGTTTCGATCTGCTCAGCGGTAAGGTCAACTGGCAAACGCCGAAGCTGCCGATGCGAACGGTCGCCTCACCGATCGTGGCCGATGGCCTCGTGTTCGCCACATGCGGAGAAGGCGGAAACGGAAAGTACTTCGCGGCGATTCAGACCGACCCGTCAGTACCGGACGACAAGCGCATCGTCTACGAACGCAAAACGATGCTGCCATACGTCCCTTGCCTCGTGGCTCGCGAAGGACTGCTGTTTCTCTGGGGCGACAAGGGAATCATGGTTTGCCTGGATGCTCAAACAGGCAAGGAAGTGTGGTCCGAACGCATCGACGGTGCATTCAGTGGGTCACCAATCTGCATTGAAGATCGTCTGTACTGCGTGACAGAAGACGGAGTCGTTGTCGTCCTGAAAGCCGGTCCGGAGTTCAAGGAGTTGGGCCGAACGAAGCTGGGCGACGACTGCCATTCCACGCCCGCTGTCGCAAACGGACATCTGTACATTCACACGTTCCACCAGGTGATGGCGATCAAAGCCCGGTGATTCCTGCGGCCTGCCACAACATTTCTGACAATTTCTGACTCACGATTCCGCCGAACAGCGATTACCATCCTTTGACAGACCGGCACGCAGGGCCAGGCAGACCGGTCTGGACTTCGGCAGTTTCAGAACCAGGACGTGGGTTCTGACACGCAGCCATCAATTTCGTCACCACGTCGGCATCGGATTAAGCATCCTCAATCGAGGCACCAGTCATGAACGGAGCATGGCCAGGCGGACCCTGTCCTCAGTGTGGCG
>VFQT010000553.1_pt1 | contig 53448 bp, 53 predicted proteins | sample 3512381 | NCBI WGS metagenome assembly VFQT01 (sample SAMN10412376, study PRJNA504923) | tailings metagenome | isolation source: Relicate 2 Philex TSF3 active mining site | place: Philippines: Tuba, Benguet | collected 2017-08-29
CAATAAAGATATGCACCCATGAGTCAATGGCGATCATCGAACGCAGAGGAACTTGAAAGATCAAGTCACCACTTTGATCAGCCATATACGTCGGCACATGGTAATAACCGATCTCTTTTGCCTGCATGTCGATGACTAGTGGCTCCGCTCCCGCCACAGGTCCATTCGGGTAATACCAAAGGTCTGCAAGATATAAACTACCGGCAGGGGTATACGAGGTGGAAAGCGGCAAAGCATGCTCACGGAATGCCGGATCATCTGCCCGAAAAGCCGCCCGCACTGGACGGTTAAGCTGCAACGCCTTCGACATAAACTCTGTAATGAATGGCTCATCAAAAAACAGGTTGTCGCGATAAACGATGGCAGGTTCACGCACCGGCTGGAGGCGTTCTCCTTGCTTCAGCTCCATTTCACGGGTCACATAAGGGGCAAGCAGGTTACGTTGATGAAGCCAAAGGGGGGTATTTTGGATCCGAAGTTCACGCGCCGGTTCACAAAATGGCATAACCGGATTGGGCGCATGAAGAATGATCTTAAGCATGGGTAGAATTATAAATCAAAGCGTGCCTCTCGGCACGCTAAGCACAAAAACAAAATTGTTATGCCTTTAGGTTAAAGGGGTTTTCTGAATGGTAATGACGCAGTGGTCATCTCCACATGCATGACAGGCTGTCTCTTCCACACTAAAGACCTTGCCCCCACTCAGCCAATACAACGCCTCTTGCAATAAACCAGTTGCGAGATGACAAACCGGCTCTTCCGTTTTCCTCTCCCAACACAGCGGACAACGCTCGATATGCCACAGGATCTGCGTTTCGGTTTCTTCTACACGCACCCTTTGGTCCGTATGCTTATTGAACAGGTCAGCAAAGGAACGCGCCCCATTATGTAATTTGGTTGGCAGGGGCAATAAGCGAAATGCCATTTCCGTTAGACCGATCAAGGAACCATATTCTTTGATCCCATACTTGAAACAAGCACGTCCAGAACGAAGTGCCAAGCCCCGCCCCCCACGTGGACCATAAATCTGCTCCAACGACTGATGCAATTTGCTCACCGTCTCAAATGAAAACGTCCGTTCGTTGGTAGAGGATGGCTGCAAATCATTCAGTGCAGCAAGGTTAAGAATGGCATCCACCCCGGCTCTGCCGATCACCTCCTCCATGCCGAGAAGGATGATCCTTCCCATCTTTTGGGGATAATGATAGGTTGTATCGCTCATGAGTTTTGTAGGTCTTCGTCTAGGAAATTTTTGAGTTTTTGGTTGAATGTAATCGGCTCATCCAACATAATGAAGTGACCTGCTGTATGAAAGCGTTCAATTCGCGCTTTGGGAGCGCCATCCAAAAGTGGTTTCCACTGATTTGGGTTCACCACAATATCTTTATCACCATACATGCCCAATACAGGTGCCTGTAAGGAATGAAGACTTGGACGCAGATCTGTTCGGCGTAAGGAGCCGATACTAGAGAAGAATGCTTCCAATGAGACCTGCGAAACATCGCGATCCATCATCTTTGCCCAATTCTTATCTTTTGAATAAAAAGGAGAAAGGATTCGATAGAACCCTTTATAGATCCAAAGATTATGATATGTGAGCCAGCCAACGGACCTATAACCAAATACGCGAGGGAAGAAATAAAGAGAAGAACCAGAGATCGGCGAACCGATCACGACCACCTTCTGCACCCGGTCTGGATGCTGCATCGCAGTCATTAAACTGACCGTTCCGCCCATGCTGTGTCCCACCAACGGCGCGCGGACGATGCCCAATTGCTCCATGAATTGGTACACCAAACTAACGAAATCTTTTACCGCATAGGTGGAACGCTTGGTACCCGATTCGCCGAAGCCCCAAAAATCCAGCGCGTATGTGCGATAAAACGCACCCAAGTACGCCATGGTCTCCTGCCATAACCCCCACGAACCCTGATACCCATGTAAAAGGATGACCGGTTTCCCCCGACCGAAAACCTCGTAATGAACGATTCCTTGATCAGTCGTAATTGAAGACACAGTAAGTCATCACCCGCCCGCTATTTCCCTTCCATCTCGCTCATGATGCTGTAAAGCAACTCAAGCAAAATGGTCTTAACAGAGTTACGGTCTGTCGCAACACAAGGCAGCAGTTTTGTATTCTTATCAAGGCGTAACGCGTGACCCATATCCTCCAGATCCCATGCATCTTCCTTATCCTGCTTGTTGGCAGCCACAACAAATGGTGTAGGTGCATAAGCGCGGAAAGTTTCAAGGATCGAGCGTGCTTCGCGAAAGGTTTCGGGGCGGGTACTATCCACCATAACAATGAAGCCCAACATACCTTCAGAGAGGATCTCCCACATGAAGTCGAAACGTTTCTGACCGGGGGTACCGAACAGGTACAAGACCAAGTCCTGGTCAACTGTGATGCGCCCAAAGTCCATCGCCACAGTTGTGGCAGATTTGACCGTGCGTTCCTCCTCGGAGGAAATCCTGCGTTCTGTGGCAACCACATCGATCTCGCTGACTGACTGAATGAATTGCGTCTTGCCAGCGCTGAATGGACCCGTGACTACCATTTTGACCGTTTGCATAATTCCTATCCTTTCGGCCTCTAAAAATTATAACGAACGAATACGGCCGATCAGTTTGTTGACCAAATTCTTTTTGTCTTCCACTTCTTGCGGAGCGAGCGGTTTTACAGCTTGGGGCAAAGGCGCATCGGCAGGGCGGACCAATTCCACAAGACCTGCCTGTAATAAACCATACACGATACGGCGCACTTCAACTTCTGTTAACTTGTTTGTCTTCGCAATCTGACGCATCGTATTCTTCGGGTCTACGAACTTGACCACTTTCCACTCATCCACGCTCAAGTTGACGTTGGTCAGCGGGCGTTCGGTGAACTTCAGTGCCATATCCAAACTTGGGATCTCATCCTGCAACTGCTCCAACTCACGCAGTTGCCGGGAACCTTCGATAATGATATTTTCAAGGTCAAGCCGAACATTGATACGATCATCAGGTGGTAGCATCTCCGCCTCAAAACGGAACACACCTTCCACCCATGTGAACAAACGACGGATCATATCTGTGAAATAACCTTGCAAATTCAACAAAATATCATCACGAGAAACATATCCAGCATTGATCAACAGTAGACCTAATTCTTTATCAGACATCTGCCCGGCACGGTCGATAATGGCTTTATATTGATTGGCATTGATCTTATTTGCCTTATAAAGAACAGAGGCAAGGCTGCCATCTTCCTTGCCAATGCGTGCGTATGCCAACTTGCCCTCGCGGAACGACACATACGCCTGTTCCGATGCCCCATCAATCACCAAGGTACCTGTTTTGCTGGCAAGGTTAATGAGGTTCAAAAGTTGAGTGATCGTAAAATCTCTTAAATTACCGCGCAGAGCCATAATTCCTCAAATTCCCTTCTTAGGGAGCGCTCAAAATTATACTTGGTAAACTGATAATGCGTCAATTAAACCTGTTTGCACTCTTGTATGGATAAAAAATGTCGGATTTTTTTATCCATTGAACTGCTCACTTACCTGCCAATTCCCCCACATCATCAGCTGCCGCTTCATACTCAGACTGTAAGTTGGCTCTGCGGACCAAGCCGAGTGCTGGCCCAAGCAGAAATCCTGAAGTCACGATCGCTGCCACAACAGAGAAATAACGCGCAATGAACGCGGATCCTCCGCCCAGAATCTGTCCGATCGCATCCACCTGTCCTGTCATCGAGTGGACTGTGGCGCGGGTCTGCGGGTCGAGCTTATGATTGACCCAGGCAGTTTGCAGAGGAATCTTCACCTGGCGCAAAATGTAAATGGTTAGATACAACCCCATAGTTATAGGAAGAAGCGGGGAGAGTGCAAATCCGATAATGCCAACGGCAATGACTCCCGTCACGATCATCATCGCCTTCCCGATCGAAAGCGGACTACTCGAATCCACGCGCTTTTCGATGAACTGCATTACGAAAACCGTTAGCAGACCCGCTGAAAATCTCAACAGCGAAAAGAAAGCGACTTGATTACCGCCAAAAAGAATGGGGATTTGAAAGGTGTCGAGCAAGTGCTTCACCCAAAGACGGTCGAAGCCTTCACTATATAAGCCGAAGAAAAAACCGACGCCCAAAATATACATCAACCGCGGGCGCGTCTTCACGGACTTCACACCTTCGTTGAAAGTGTGCAACATATGCTGCCATGTGCTGCGATCTTCCATTGGAGTAGGTTTGAATCCCGTTTCAGGCATGATGAAGATCAAAACGATGCCAACCAGAATCACACCGATTGCGCCGACGATGATCGGCATCGCCGCATTGTTCGCGCCGATGAAAGTTGTTGCACCCATGCTGATCAACGAAGCGACCAAGCCCACTCGCGCCGCTCGCATAAAAAGCGGATTGGCTTTCTCCTCCCCCACTTCATCTGTGATCCATGCTTGCGTGGCTCCGCTGGTGAAAGTGTAGCCAACACCCCAGATCACTTGCGCAAGCAAAATGGGAAGGAACGATGGGAATAAACCCTCTACTAAAAAACCTGCTCCCATCATGAGGTATCCGATGATGATGGACAGTCTGCGCGAAAAGACATCTGCCACGACACCGGTTGGAATTTCAAGGACAAAAGCAGAAACCTCCAAGGTGGTTCCAACCAATACGAGTTGCATGGGGGTCAATCCTGCCACAGTGGCTTCATACAAGGAAATGACCACAAACATCATCGAAAAGAACGCCGAAGATGTGAACTCGATAAAGTAATAAACTTTGGAGGCTTCTACTCGAAACATATTAAGCAACTGCCTGCACGAACGAATCTCGCTTCGGGAAAAGCGCATTGATCAATACACGCGCCGTAGGATTATGCACATAACAATCTACAAAAGCGTGGCGCAATTCATCAAAACTGCGGTGCCCAAACAAAACGTGCAGGAATGTGTAGTCTGGGAAAGAAACATCCACATCGCGGTCTGTGTTGTGCTTGATGGATTCGATCGAAGTGATCTTTCCGTTTTCAAAAACCATACGGAAACCATCTTTATAAAAACCAACTCGCAGTTCGCCACTGTAGCCAACCGCCGCAAACTCCGCTAATCGCTTCTCCAATGCTGGTTTCACCTGTGTCAAGAACGCTGGCACATCTGGCACGCGGACGTAATATGCATATGGCTTCCTCACCGTCGGCAGTTTATCGTCCAACACTTCGTAGATGGGGTGCTGTTCGCCAAGGTTGAAACTGAAGGAAGTACGTGTCATGGATTCGCGCTCGGCGATCTCCGCGCCCTTCTTCCACAAATAACGCACCACACTCGGTGCAACCGCCAACCAAGAGGCTCCCTCTGCAAGCGCAAAATACACACAAGCCACCCCGCCAAACCATAACTCATTAGGATGCTCAAAGTAGCCAATATGCTTTCCATTCGTATCTTCAATGATCATCTTTTCGTAGCGGATGATGCTCAAAACGCTCTTGCCTGTCATTTCATAGCGAACGATCTCCGGCGTGCGTTTGCATGAAATTGCCTGTTTTCTTTCATGAGACTCATAAGTCTTCAAGATGAAGTCGACATCTCCATCTACTGCCAGTCGGATGTTGAACGGTTCCGTTTCGCCTTCTTTCAGAGCAGGCACATGTGGTTCGAATCCGCGCCGTGCACCGGAAAGATTTAACGCCATGTCGTACCCGAACTGACGATAAAAATACGGAATGCCAGTTATGACCTGCACCAAATGTCCACGGTCTGAGCTCCATTTGTGGACCTCTTCCATTTGTACGCGGACGAGACCGCGTTTGCGAAATTCGGGCAAGGTACAAACCAACTCGGGGCGTCCCACACCAAATTCAATGCCATCGAATGTCCACGTTTGAGGGATAAGACAAAGAGTGGAAACGATTTTTCCAGTGGATGTTTCTTCCACCACCGTGAAATCGCTTGGCACGAGAGTTGGGTGCGGTTTGGCAACCAAGTCTTGGATCCACGCACCAATTCCGAGATTGGGTTGATCCGGTCCATCATCGCTGTGCATGCGGCTGTTGATATCCGCCAACGCGTCGGCATCTTCCACAGAGCCATGGCGCAGAATCAATCCGTCACCGAGGTCACGGATAAAAAGTTCTGATTTTGTTTTCATGCTTTATTCTCTTAAGAGTTTCTTCAAATGTTCCATGGATGCGTACGGGTCTTTGAAGTGAATGCCCTTCATCCCGACCTCTTCACACGCTTCGATATTCGCAAGCACATCATCGACGAAGACCGCCTCACCTGCTTTGACCTGTGCCTGCTCTAACGCAAGTTGATAGATCCTTGCATTGGGTTTTGCCACACCTATCTCTGCAGAGATGGTCAGGTGATCGAATGCATCGTCGATCTTCTTGCGGACGAGATACTCGCGCATATCAGACCAGGCGTTGCTGATCAACCCTGTCACAAAGCGTGGACGCAGCGAACGCAGATAGTCCAAAATAGACAGGTCTACAAGATCGCCTGCGAAAAATTCAGACTCTACAGCAGCAATTTCTTTTTTGCCAATTTTTAAGCGTTTGGCAACTGCCTCCCAATGCTTCTCCACAGGGATCTCCCCCACTGTTGCTTGCTTTGCAGTTGGGCTGTTAAAGACGATATTGTCAATGTCTTCATATTCCATGTTAAAGCGTTGAGCCAATTGTTGGCGCGGCGCTTGATACTCTGTACGCTGAATAACACCACCAAAATCGAAAAATACGGCTTTGATCTTCATGTTTGTTCCATTCGTTTTTATTTGGGCAAAAAAATCCCGCAGGCGGAAAAAACACACCTGCGGGTTGTTCACTGAAACCAGCGAATCACTTCTTCTTGTCAGACTTCAAAGACGTTTTTGGTTTAGGCGTCTTGGAAGCTTTAGAAGTAGTAGAGGGCGTAGTCTTTTTCGCTGTTGAAGGCTTGGATGAACGCTGTCTCTTCGCGGCAGCCGGCTTCTCTGCAGCGGTTTTGGTTTTGGTCGCTGCAGATTTCTTTGCAACGCTTTTGACCGTCTTGGAAGACGCTTCCTTTTTCAAGGAAGCAGAAGCGGGCATTTCATCCGCTACAGGCATGGATGCTGCCTGTTTTGCAGCCTCGCGCCAATTCGGGAAGAAAAGTTCCATTCGCTGACGCGAAATGGAGTTTGCACGACGGCAGCGAGGGCAGTGCGCATCGTGATGGTTCTGGTTCTTTTCTTCCATGGTGATAAGTGCGGTCAACATCTCCGCACGACCTACGGTGAATGGGGTTTGACAATAAAGACAACGCAGATTTAGCATGGTAATGCCCTTTCGTGGATTGTACTCGCAGTACTGCTTGATTCTACACCGATTTTTTCCGTGCTGCGAATCAAGTTTGGGCAATTTTACCCATATCAAACCTTATTCACGTTGGCTGGCATCCTCCAAATCCCTTCCAGGGCGTATTTCCTTCTCAAAGGTAATGAATTCGCTTGCCACACTCATCCCTGCCCGCTGGTATAGATGAGTTGCCCCGGTCTTGTTAGAGGCATCCACGCCCAAACCGATGGTTTTCATGCCACGCTTGTAAAATTCACCAAAAGTGTGCTGGAGCAAAGCCAGCCCCAATCCGCTTTTGCGCCACGGCTTGCGGACTCCCAATGTGCCAACCCAACCCACTCCCATACGGAAGCGGTTCTGCGAAAAACCGGCGATCTGGTCGCCATCCCAGGCAATTACCCACAGGGTGGGGTCAAACTCCGCTTTTTCCAACTTGCGGTGCGACCATTCCTCGAAGGTTGCAGCATGGCTGCCCCAGTGCTCGCTAAATGCCTCATTTTCGGCATCCAGTACAAGGCGGGCATGGGCTTCTTTATCAAACGGACGAAGTTCAATACCCGCCGGAAAAACAGTTGCAGACGGCTCTTCCGTGAGATTGATCTCCATCCGCCAACTAAAGCGGACCGTCTTATAGCCAGCGGCTTCGTGTGCCGAACGTGCTTCCATATCCTTGCCATCCATTGAACTGCGGATGAAGACTCGCAGGTCGGGTTCGGCAAGTTTCATATCTTCACAGGCACGCGCTTCGACCCACTCCAACATGGAGGGGAAAAGCCCAAGTCCTTTGAATTCGGGATGAACATAAAGGTCTGCACCAAGATCGACATGCAGGTTATGGTTATAAAACTCTCCATAGGCGATCACCCGTCCATCGGAGGTTTCGATCACATGGCTGTCTGTTTCTGGATTGAATTTATTGCTGTGCCATTCGTGCTCCAGTTCTTCAGCAGGCATGGCAACAGTTACATCGCCATCGGCTTCGCACACGGCATAGATCAGGTCGGCTACAGCTTTCACATCTGTCCAGGTTGTAGTGCGCAGTTTCAAGTTAAGGTCAAGAAGCGGTTTTTCGGTCATCATATAATGCCTTCCAATCTTCAAATAAAATTCCCATATAGATCATGTCCCAACGTTTTCCATCCTTAAGCAGCGCACTGCGCAAACGACCTTCATGGCGAAAGCCTGCCTTCTCATAAGAACGGATGGCACGCGGGTTGTATTCAAAAACGGTCAAGGAGACACGTTGTAGGTTAAGCTCTAAAAAAGCAAAACGCAGAGCAAGGCTCATGGCATCGGTGCCATAACCTTTGCCCCAGTCTTCACGTTTGTAAATTCCAATTCCAATGAACGCTTCACGCGCCATCCAATTATCGACCTGCAGGTCGGTTTCACCGAGCAGACGGTCATCTTCAAGCGAGCGGATGCTGAACCAGAAATGATTTTCGGAGATGGCATCCACTTCTTTTTCATAGAACGCCTTCACAGCTTTTTCAGAATAAGTTCGGGTGGGTCCCGTTCCAAAGAGACGCATCAACTCCGAATCACGGGAGGATGCGGAAAAGGATTTGCTGATCTCCTGCGAATCGGCAGCAGACAGGCGGACGAGGGATCCGCGATAGAGGTCATCCATCGCCTCACCCTCGTGCCAGAACTGATTCTTGCCATTCGGCATTCAACAAACCGAAGCCGATGACATCCCAAAATTCTCCGTCACGGAACAAGGCTTTGCGTCGGCGCACTTCTTCCATAAAACCAAACTTCTGGAACAAGTGAATGGCGCCTTCGTTATAAGCGGGCACGACCGCGGTAACACGGAATAAATTCAATTCACCGAACGCGTAACGCAGCAGCATACTCAAGGCTTGTGAGCCGTACCCTCTGCGGCGGGACTCTGCCTCACCAATGCCTAAACGAATGTAACCATTGCCGTTCGACCAGTCCACATACTCTATGAGGGCTTTGCCGATCAGGCGGTCATCTTCCCGCGCGCGGATGGTGAAATAGAACAGGTTCTTCTGCTCATCCATTTCCTTTTCGATGGCTTCGTATTGTTTCTTCACCATTGCAGGCGAAAGCGGACGGATCGGCTTCAGTTCCATCAGGCGCATGAACTCGGCGTCGTGCGTCCAGCGGGATTCGATGGCGGGATGCGTTTCAAGGTCTATCGGACCAAGACGTACATCCTGTGCTTCAAACAACTGGGTTTCGATCGTAAACATGATTTCCTTCTTTACTAAATAACAAAACGGTCACAAGAGATTCTCTCCCGTGACCGTTTCAAAGCGGTTAAAGAAAAACGACCACGGGCTTGGCGCGCCGTGGTCGCAGGGTTCTCAATAAAACCTAACGACAGACGGGCGCACTACGGCTATCACCAGCGAGGCTGGCAGCTACGGAAATGAAGAATTGCATCATGAACATGGGTAGTGCGCTCCTTTCTTTAGAATTCCTTATTCAGGTAAATTTAGTTTATCACGCGAGAATAGATGAAGTCAAGTAGGATATTTGGGGGAGCAGCACAATTCAAATTTGATTTATTTGGAGCCCAATTTTTTGAGAGAACCACAATTAGAGAATTTTCTTCCCAATGCGAACCTTTTTAGAGGGTCACAACAACATAGTATTCAAAAGAGGTTCACATGGCTGCTAGTAAAGTCTTTCCCCACCAAAATGATTTGAACAGTGTCCTGATCATCTCTCAGGATTTGGAAATGATCCGTGTTTGGAAGATGCTATTCGAGCAGAGGAACTGCCACGTCATAAGTGAGACCAGCGCACGTGAAGGCTTGCTCACTTCCCGCCTCCATTCCCCCACCCTCATCATCCTCGACATGGATATGCCGGATAAAGAACGTCTAACCCTTTGCCGCGAGCTGCGTGCCACCACCAATGGCACGATTCTGCTCCTGAATTCAAGCCACAAAGCCATTGATATTCTGGAATATCACCGCGCCGGAGTGGATGAAACTGTGACGGAATCCATCAGCCCGATGGCGCTCTTGGTTAAATCTCTGGCATGGCTGGCTCGGCAGGATTGGATCGTCCCCCGCCGACCATCGGCCCAAATTGGGGCATAACCTATATAACCCACTGGCGAATTGCTGACCTTCTCCTCCAACGGCAGTTTGCCATCTTAAACGAAAACTTGCCCGCGCCATATGGCGCGGGCAAGTTTGTTTTTTTTAGGGATTGGAAGGGAGAATTCTTCCTGCGATCAACTCATCCAATACTTGTTGGACAAGACGCAATTTTGCTTCGGTCAAGATGCCCGTATCCACATCTGCGATACCCAATGGAGACTGAACGTTCTGTCCGCCCTGCCCGGCAATCAATTGCGGCCAAGCCGTTTGAATGGCTTTGATGGTATCGGGTGTAATGGTCATCAGCCAGCCACCGGGGCGAGGTTCCGGCATGGATGTGCCAACTTGATAAACACCCTGGGTACCCACATACGAAAGGAAATCATCTGTTGCAAGGGATGGAAAAATATACAACCCGCCCACCTTGTTGTCATTGATCAACACATTGGCGTAGCCGCCAAATTTACCTGGGTCTTCGTTGGCAGGAATACCCAACACAGCAGGGTAACTAATGGGGTCGATATAGATCCCGTCGCATATACCGCAGTAATAACGCATGCCATTGCTAAAAGCATTCATTGCCGCCTGCGTATTTGGGTCGCCTTCAGGGTATAGCATCCCAATATGATATTCGTAGGTCATCATTGCCAGAGTGTAGCCCGCGATAAAGGCAGGCAATTCCACTTGAGTATTCGGCGCAAGGACACTAATGTTTCCGCCAGCGGTAATATTCGGAATATTCACTGCCAGAAATTGCACATTGGGTGCTGTTGGTGCGTAGTTCGCTACACCGGGGTCGGGCGGCAAAGCAATGACCACTTTCAAAGTAGGGTCGGCTAGATCTTCGGGGGTGATCCCATTGCGGACCTGAAAGCGGAAACCTGAAGCAAGTGCAAGATCATAGACTGTCTTCTGATACAGATCGGCGGTCGCTTGCTCCATGTCTGCGGGGAGGATGAGCAAAGCCAGAGGCGTGGATAAAGTTGCGATGGGCGTGGCAGATGGCGGCGGGGTATGAGACGGAACGACCGTTGGAGCGGTGACACCTGGTGTCTCGTTCCCTCCGCAAGCGGCTAGCATCGCGACAAGAAGGATTGCAAAAAGTATTTGTTTTACGCGCACAGAATTTCTCCGTTACTAAATGTCCGGAACATTATAACGGGAAAAAAACAGGTCACGCGTTGTGCGTGACCTGCGGCTTTCATTAGTGAACGTTGACTTTGATCTTCTTCGGTTTGGCTGATTCTGCCTTGGGCAGGGACAGCGTCAGGATGCCGTCCGCGATTCTTGCTTCGACCTTTTCTGAATCTATTTCAGACGGCATTCGCAAGCTGCGGCGGAAGTTTCCGCGTGGGAGTTCGTTCAAGAGGAACGGTGTCTCTTCGTCCTTGTACTCGCCTTCGATGCTGACGACATTCTCAAGCACCTGAATGTTCAAATCTTCGGCTTTGAGCCCGGGGACGAGCGCGTAGAGAATATAGGCTTCATCCTCTTCGCGGACGTTAACATTAAGAGCGCGAGGCTGAGGCTGGGTCTGGGATGCAACGCGGCGAACCATGCGGCGGAACGGATAAGGTTGAATATAGAGGGTCATGTTTGTATCTCCTTTTTGTTTATGTCAATGCCGCAATATTAAGTCCGCAGTGTAAGAAAATTGATAATGACTGGTAGATTTTTTGTAAGAAAATTTTGCAAAAAAGAGAGCCACCGTGTAGGTGGCTCTCTAAAATTACCGTGAACTTAACGTGAACTTACGGGTTCAGAATGGAGTTCACAAAGTCCAACACATTTTCGCGGTCCATGCGGAAGACGCCGCCGGTGCCCGCGCAAGTGCTATTGATGCCGAAGGAGGTCACACCGGCAACAATGTTCGTGCCATACAAGAAGTTCGGACCGCCAGAGTCACCAAAGCAGGTGCCGCCCGTGTTGGCATTGTTGGAGAGCAACAAGGAGAAATCACCGGTAAAGCCGGGAACGTTGCTCATGATCAAGTGCGGATTAGCGACCATGCGGATGCGCAAGCGGGATTCCTGGAAGGCAGCAGCATCTGGGAAGCTCTTCTGCAGACCATAGCCAACGGAAGTGAACTTGGTCTTCTTGCCGGTCTTGAGAGCATCCAGTGAGTCTTGTTCGGGGAGCACACCATAAGTGTCCATATCGACGGGCTCACAAAGTTCAACGACACCCACGTCATGGAGCACGAAAGCGCCATCATCATATTCGGGGTGCGTGTGAATGGCACAGAACTCAACGCTGCCATCCCCAGCGAAGGGATAGCTAGATACATTGTTCTGGACGTCAGATTCAAACCAAACGCGTCCACCCGTAGCACCAGAAGTACAGTGACCCGCGGTCAAAAGGACAGTCGGCGAAAGCAAAGTGCCAGAACAGCGCCAAGCGGGTCCCCCGTCAACATCAAAAATGAGCAGTCCTACAAACGGATGCCCATCCCCATCGGGTTCACCATCGGTAATGGCAGCCGCCATTCCAACAGTGCTAAGAACCAATACAGCAGCAAGCAATATTGCAATTGTTACCTTCTTCATCGATCAATCTCCTCTTTGATTTAATGAATATCAGACATAACACGCTGTACAAGAATTTTCACTTACCACTCTATCTTTCAGCACCTCCAGTTGGGCAGTTAAAAACAAAAACTGCCGAGGTAAAAAAATACCTTCAGCAGTCTGGCGATCTGAGCGTATCCAGATCCATGACTTTGCGTCCCCACCTCACGATGGGTTTGCCTTTTTGAGGTCGTGGAAAAGCAAAGTCATTATGACAAATTTTATCGGATAACGCAAGGATAATATGAGCGAGTTTGTTTGGCAAATAAAATCCGCCGTAGGGATAATTTCCCTGCGGCGGATAGTCTTACCAATATTTAGCTCAAACTATGGAACAGCATTCAAAGCAGCATCGACCTGAATTAAGCCCGAACCCACTGGGTCACATGTCACTCCAAAGCAATCTGTATCCCAAGGCATGTCAATCCATGCAGCATTGTCGTAGACATATCTTGAATCCGTATTTGAAATTATCAGCGTTGTGGATTTCAAAATGGAAGCAACCTCTGCCTGTGTAAGGTTTGGATTCTTCTGCAACATGAGAGCAGCAGTAGCAGCAACATGCGGAGACGCCATGGATGTACCACCAACCAGATAGTAACTGCCACGTCCATTCTTGAAGTAGCCAATGCCATTCGACCACCATGGGATGTGGTTATAGCCCGGGTCACCGGGATACGGTCCTCGCACCCACGATCCCGGAGCCAACACATCCAGTTCTTGACCAGGTAAAGCACGGCTGCTGAAATCGGAAACATAAACCTGATCCGTTGGTGTCACTTCGGGGATATCACGATACGGGTAATAATCGCTTTGCAGCCACCACATCCGATAACGTGGATTTTCTTCATTCACCTTGAGCCATTCCTTGGTCCAGCCAACTGAACCTACCGAAATGACTGGAGGATAAGCCCCCGGATAGCCCATGCCGTATTCGCCTTCATTACCAGCCGAAGCCACCACAATGACTCCATTGGCAATGGCTCGATCCAAGGCTTCCTTCTCAACATCAGCCAGTTCGCCCCCGCCCAAACTCATATTGATGACCATGGGACGGTAGCCAGCCATGGCAAGATCAGTCACATAGTTGATACCTGCTGCAACCATTTCATCGGTACCAAAAACCACATTTTCAGCGGCATACCCACTTTCACATTTGGGCAACGCCGGAAGTTGGTAATCTGCCAACACCTTTACAGGAATGATCGTTACATCAGGTGCAATACCACGCACCATGATGGGTGGCATGGGGAAACCACCCGCATCATCAAAAATATTGTCATAAAAATAACCAAGAATCGTACTGGTTACATGGGTTCCATGAGTTGACCCTCTCGAGCCTTTCCAACTCGTCTGATGCAGTTGCCCAACAGATGCCTCCACACCACATGGGTCAGAGTTGCTGGCTTTGAACGAAATAGGCTGATCGAACCCAGTGCCAAGATTTGTATTGATGCGTTCCTTCGGGAAGTATTGTGCCCAGGCAGGGTCAAGCCCAGTATCAAGCACAGCAACATATACCCCTGCCCCAGTCTCTTCAACTTGTTCGATATTGATCATGTCAGAGTCCCAGGTTGGGTATCCATCGGCTGTGGTCGTTACGCCTGAAAAGGGTCCGCCTGCAAAAGCAACACTGAAAGTGATCGCCAAGGCAGCAACCACTGATAAAACTAAAAATAATGAACGTTTCATGAAGATCCTCCACCAAAGTGAATTTGAATTTCAGTATTTCAAAAACAGCCCTCCACAGATTCTTGGTATGCACCTCCTTAATAACAAAAAACGCCGACTACTTGTTCGGCGGTCTGGCGGTCTTTAGGCATTCTGACAAAGACCCATGACTTTGCGTCCTCATCTCACGATGAGTTTGCCTTTTCGAGTTTGTGAAATTTCCTACAAAATCATGTATATTATTGCAAATTTTCAGGCTTAATTCAATAAGGAAAATGGACGTTTCTTAAACCATTTATAATCCTCCGAATGTCAAAAAGAACCTTACCCCTCTTTGCCATTGTCGTTGGTATGGCTGTGGCAGGGATCTACATGTACTTTAAGTTCGTCAGAGGGAAATCTGCCGAACGGACCGCCCAAGTTTTTGCCTGGTTCCGTGACCCCGCCTCTCGCCCTGAATTGATGATGACCAGCGGCTCGAAATGCGCTGATGCCCCATTCACCTTCCCCACCAATGGCTTGATCGGCTTTATCTGGGACGACTCTTTCCGCCCTGGTCACCGCCACAGCGGATTGGACATTTTCGGCGGGACAGATGTGGGGGTGACGCCCATTGTGGCTGCCTACCCGGGTTACCTTACCCGCGAAGATGATTGGATCTCAACGGTCATAATCCGGGTTCCGGAAGACCCAATAGACCCGTCTCGCCAAATCTGGGTGTATTACACTCACATGGCAGACCCGAATGGAAATTCCTTTGTCTCTCCAGAATTTCCACAAGGGACGAAAGATGTGTTCATAGAAGCAGGGACATTCCTTGGGTATCAGGGCAACTATTCAGGCGACCCTGCCAATCCGGTGGGTGTGCATTTGCATATTTCGATTGTCAAAGATGATGGATTTGGTAAGTACCTGAACGAGTTGGATATTGAAAATACGTATGACCCAACTCCTTATTTTGGAATGCCCATGAACGCAAACATGAACCCAGATACGATACCCGTGTGTAATTAGGCATGAGGTTATGAAAGGATGGATGAGTTGAAGGATAAAGTGGTTTTGATCACCGGGGCAGGCAAGGGAATCGGTCGCAGGTTGGCGGAGGAATTGGCTGCCAAAGGTGCGATCATTGCAGCAAATGACATCTCCCCCATCAACGTGGAGGAAGTGGTAAATGGAATCCGTGCAAAGGGTGGGCAGGCAAAGGCGTATTTGGAAGATGTCGCGAAAAAAGTCGGCGCACAGATGATCGTCAAAAGTGTGGAAGATGATTTTGGCACGATCGATATTCTGGTAAATCATGCCGCGGTAGAGCCGCACACGCCCCTGCTGAACATTGATGAATGGGACTGGCATCGTGTCATCGATGTGAATCTGACGGGCGCATTTCTCATGTCGCAAACGGTGGGACGGGTAATGCGTGAAAAAGGCTCAGGTGTGATCGTCAACTTGGTGGCAGGAGCAGATGAAAAGGGGAAAGAGGCGGGAGCGTTCCTTGCAAGCAAAGCAGGTTTGGATGAGTTATCCCGTCAGCTGGCGCGGGAATTAAATCCGCATGGTGTGAAGGTGGTCTCCGCTTCGACTTTTGAAGAAGCGCTCAAGGTGTTGGAGGAAGTATGAAGGAATTGATCGAATACCGCGAGAAGTTATTAGCGCGCTTGCGTGAAGCGACGAGAGAACTTTGCGATGCTTGTAGATCATACGCAAATCCCTTCGCACTCATAGATGGCGAATGGACAGCACACCAGATCGCATTCCATGTGCGTGATATCAACCGTGAGGTATACGGCTTGCGCATCCGCCGCACGTTGAACGAGGATAATCCCGAATTCAAAAATTTCAGCCCGGAAGAATGGATGAAAGACCATTACAACCAAGACGAGCCTCTTGAAAAGATCCTGGATGAGTTTTCGGCAAGCGTGAACGAGGTCTGCGATATTTTGAGTGCCATGCCCCAAAAGGATTGGTCACGTTTGAGCCGCCATGAAGCCTTGGGGAAAGAACTAACCTTGCAGTTGTGGACCGAACGCGGGTTGGCACATATTGAAGATCATTTGAAAACCATGAAAACAGCCCAAAACCTGTAGTTTTTGCCCGCTTTTCCACTTTCCTAGGGTAAAATAATGTCTATTATGAAGAAACAAAGAATCATTCTGGTTGACGATCATGAAGTTGTGCGGCTTGGGTTGAAGTCTCTGCTGGAACGTCACCCCCATTTCGATGTGGTTGGCGAAGCCGGGTCGGCGCGTGAAGCGTTGGAACAGACGGCGCTTCTCAAGCCAGATGTGGTAGTAATGGATATCCGTCTGCCGGGCACGTCTGGTATCGAAGCGTGCGAGCAGATCGTAAATCAATTTCCTAATACAAAAGTAATCATGCTCACCTCCTATGCAGAAGATGAAATGCTCTTCTCTGCCATTCGCGCAGGAGCTTCGGGCTACATCCTCAAGCAGATCGGTAGTGAAGACCTGATAAAAGCGCTCGAATCTGTTGGACGCGGCGAAGCCCTGCTCGACCCCGCCGTGACCCAACGTGTGTTCCAGGAAGTGCGCCGTGCTGTGAAGGAAGAGGAAGCCTCTGCCTTTGCTCATTTGAGCCAGCAGGAAAAGCATGTGCTTTTGCTCGTCTCTGAAGGCAAGACCAATCGCGAGATCGCCAAGAACCTGTTCCTCGGCGAAGGCACAGTTCGTAATTATGTTTCGAGCATTCTCTCGAAGTTGAATGTGAACAACCGCGCTGAGGCAGCTGCCTATGCGGTGGAACACAATTTGAGAGATTACATTTCCTGATAGTTTTTTAGCCGCCATGAAGAGACACATTTCACGCCTCAAGTGAAGAAGTGTCTCTTTTTTTTATTAACCCCTTAATCTCCATGTTCCCATTTGCAAAACTAACCGATGGTATTGTGACAATACGACCGTATGAATTCGGTGAAGAACAGGCACTCTACACTGCCATTCAAGAATCCCTGCCTGAACTCTACCCATGGATGAGTTGGGCAACTGAACGCTACACCCTCAATGTGGCAAGGGATTTCATCGCCATCACACGCGCGGAATGGTCACGCGGCACGTTGTATACATTCGCCATCACAGATTCAAATACAGGGGAATTTCTCGGCGGTAGCGGGTTAAGTCACTTTCACCCGGTCTATAAATTTTGCAACCTCGGCTACTGGATACGCAGTTCCAAACGCGGAAGAGGCTACGCCGTACGTGCAACAAAGCTGGCGGCTCAGTTCGCTTTTGAACGAGCAAATGCCATCCGTACGGAAATCGTCATTGCAACCGAGAATGAAGCCAGTAAACGGGTGGCAGAAAAAGTTGGAGCACATTATGAAGGCATTCTGCTTAACCGAATGACCGTCCGCGAGAACATTTACGATGCTCATATGTTCTCGCTTCTTCCCTCCGACTTTGGGCTGGTTGCCCGTTTATAGAGTTTTTTTACCCCCGAAAGTAAAACAAGATCCCGCTTACTTTTCCTTCTCGCCGCTGACCTTCATCCACGTCTTCTTCATCACCAGGGCATCTTCTTCCATAATGGGGCTCTCACAGAGAATGCGACCACCACAGCCAAATTCATGCAAAGCTTTGAAGAGCGCTTTCAGGTCGAGATCCGCATCGGCGAGAGTCAGGTGATTCTTCTCCCCTTTCGGTCCATACTCGATGCCAGAGAGGTGAATATGTAATTGCTTCAAAGCCTTGGCACCCAAGGTCTTGCCATATTTTTCCAGCAAGCGTGACCATTCATCGTAGCTGTTCATCGAACCGTCACCGGGGCGGGCGTGGAGATGGGCAAAGTCAATGCATGGTTGCACCCAATCGATTGCCTTGCTCATCGCAAGTGCATCTTCAAACGAACCTAACATGGCAGACTTGCCCATCGTTTCAGGACGCAGGGTCACCTTGTCGCCATTCTTTTGCAGTTCCTTCACACACCCTTCCAAGCGCGGAATCGCCACCTTCAACACCTCGGCAGGGTCATTGCCAAAATACGAACCGGGATGAAAGATGATGTCTGTCACACCAGCGAGATACCCATAGTGCGCCGCATCCATCAAGCGTTTCCGTGATTTGGGCCACTCTTCCTTTTCCGCATTCAAGTTGATGAAATAAGGTGCGTGGACACTCAACACAAAATCATGCTCATCTCTTGTGGCTTTGATCAAGGCACAGGTCTCTTCGCTCACGCGCACCGACTGCACCCAACCCAATTCAAGCGTTTCCAAACCGATCGATTTACTAAAAGCAATAGCGCCTACAGTCCCACCAGGTTTCTTGGGAGTTCCAGTAGGTGAACCAACTGTGCCAAATTTGAAAGAGAGAGTCATGAGGGTCTCCAGAAATGAGTGATTAGTAATAAGTGAAATGTGATGTGTAAATCAAAAATCGTATATCGAGGTGAGTTTTTGTAAGAGTGGTGGTCCAAGGATGAGCAAGCCAACCAACACAGCAGCGAGAGCTGCAACCAACACAGCCGCAGCGCCCACATCTTTACCGATCTTGGCAAGCGGGTGGTGCTCTGCTGTAGCAAGGTCCACGACGGCTTCGATGGCAGTATTGATGAACTCAGCAGAAAACACGAATGCAGCCGTGAGAATGATCACCGCCCAATCACGCGCAGGAAGTTGCAGCCACAACCCGATCAGGAAAACAACTGTGGCAATGGCACTGTGGATCCAGGCATTACGCTGAGTCCGCAAGACATAGCCCCAACCTTGAAACGCATAACGGAATGAACGAATGCGTGAGATAAAAAATTCCTTCACGGCTATTCCTGGATCTTGATGCGGGATAGACCGAGTCTTTCCAAAACTTTGGCTTGTTCTGCCCACATGACCGCTTTTTCTTCGTCTGTGCTGTGGTCGTAGCCAAGCAAATGCAATGTGCCGTGGACAACAAGCAATTGTGCCTCAGCTTCTACCGGATGACCACCATTCTGCGCTTGCTGTGTTGCACGCGGAATGGAGATGGCAAGGTCACCGAGATAGAGCGTTTCAGTTTCGGGATCTACCTCCCCTGCTGGGAAGGAGAGGACGTCTGTTGGGGCATCCACGCCGAGGTAATCGAGGTTCAGTTCGTGGAGTTGGCGGTCATCGGTAAGGACGATGGACAGATCCGCATGGGCAGAATCAGGTCCGAGGTCCGGGTTGAGAGGCGTGACAGATTCGAGAGTAACAAGTGCCGCTCGTTCAAGCAGAGCGGTATCACGGAAGTCCATTTGGTTGTCAATGTGAATCATTTTTCTTTTCTCGTAACTAACAGGGTCGTATCTTGATCAGGTACGGCGGCTTTGGGATATTGAATACGCGGATGATAGGTGCCGCGCAAAGTGGTGACGAATGAGTCGGTGATGAGACGCAGATCGCGCAAGGTAAGAAGGGTATCGTCAAGCTGGTTATATTTCTGGACGGTTTGGATCACACTGGTGACGAGTGCGCGAATTTCATCGTCGCTGGCAGGACGCTCGGCGCGGGCGCGGGCTTCAGTGGCATCGGCAAGCATGAGAAGAGCCGTCTCACGCGAAGTCGGGCGTGGACCAGGGTAACGGAATTTTTCGATATCGACCTTTGAGATGTCGCCGCCGGCGGCTTCCATAGCTTGGTTGTATTGGTAGTGAGTGATGAGCGTGCCATGATGTTCGAGAATGAAATCATGCAAGCGGCGTGGAAGGCGATGTTTTTTGGCAAGCTGCACACCATCGGTAACGTGACGGATGATAGTGGCAGAAACCTCTTCGGGATTGGCATCCTTGTGCGCGTTGAGATTGCCCTGCACTTGATTCTCGATGAAAAAGTTCGGGTTGAGTGCTTTGCCTATGTCATGAAAGAGTGCACCAACTCGGGTCAATAAGGGATCCGCACCGATCTTCTCGGCGGCTTGTTCGGCAAGGTTGGCAACCTGCAAACTATGTTGATAAGTGCCGGGTGCATTGCGCAGGAAGAATTGCAAAAGCGGGAAATCGGGGCGGGAAATATCGAGCAGTTGCAATGCCGTGGTCAAACCAAGGATCTGAGCAAAGATATATTGCAACAAAAGGGCGATGCTTGCCGAAGAGAAGCCAGCAAATGCGATCACGCCCACATATTGAAAAATGCCAAGCAGATCAAGCGTAATGAGCGGAATACGGAAGGCAAGCAATACAACTGCGCCCGAAAGCGAGATGGCAATGCCTGCACGCAGGAAGCCCCAGAACCGACGGGCGGGACCCAGCGCAAGCAAGCCGATCAGCGACGTGAACATGTAGTAGGGAATCAGGTCTGTGGAGTTGGGCAAACCGAATGCAGAAAGAACCGCAAGCGGAATGGCAAAGACCAATCCTACTTCGATGCTGAAAAGGGCTGTAAAGAGCAACGCCGCCGCTTGAATGGGATACCCATATGGAGCGAGCGTCCGCTCGGCAAAGAGACGCGCACCTGCCAGAAAGACAATGAAGATCAACGAGATGATGATGAGGTTCTTCGAGTCATTCAGGAAAATGGAGCGTGGTTTCCGATAAAAATAAATGGGGACGAATGCCGCACATAATACGACCATGGCGATCGCGGCAGCAATATCCTCCCAGCGTTGACCGGGGCGGATCATGCCTAATTGTTGGAAGGCTTCCACATCCGCCGGAGTGACGATCTCCCCTGCTGGGACGATGGTCTCACCTGCCTTATAGGTTTGAACGATCGGTTGAACACCCTGACGAGCCGCCAACTTTGCGGCGTCGGTCAATTCCTGGCTGAAGAAACTGTTCGGCACCACGAACGGTGTGACCAATTCTGTCACCAATGCAGATTGCTGTTCATTGAAGGTGAGGCTGACCGATGACGAAATACTTGCCTTGGTCGAATCGAGTCGGTCTTCGTAGATCGCACGGCGCAGGGTTTGTTCCAGCACACGCACTGCCTCTGTTTGCACGGCATCCCAACGAGTATCGGAGATCCCAATCAGATAGTCCACCGTTTCCGCTTGCAAACGAAGGTCGCTTAGTGCGAGCAAGTCGGCACGGGTCTCTTCGACCGTTTGATCGTTGCTGCTACGGATGGATGTGATGTTCTGCATCGATGTACGCAAACGTTCGATCTGTTGACGGGCAATGGCTGGGTCTGGCGAGCTATATACGGGCTGTACAGCGCTCTCCGCTGCCTTGCGGGCTTCCTCAGTGCGGATCTCGCTGACGTATTCAATATCACGCGGCGATTGAATGGTGGATTGCGCCACATCCCCCACTTCAGCCACTTGTTGGGTTGGGTTCAAACCCACTGGGGAAATAAGAATGCCAAAAGAAGCCAGACCAACGAGCACGATCAGGCTGACCTGCAAAATACGAATGTGACGCGGAACGGGGGAACGTGTAGACATACAATCAACTGCAGGGAAATCATTGCCTCCCTGCAGCGGGGCTTACGGGTTGAGCAATTCCTTCACCATCGAACTGATGGCGTCGTTCGGGGCGCGTCCTGCAACCTTGGGCATGACAACCTTCATCACCTTGCCCATATCGCTCGGGGCGGCAGCACCTGTTTCTGTAATGGCGGCTTGCACCAATGCACGCAGTTCATCGGCAGACATGGCTTTGGGAAGGAATTCTTCCAGCACTTTGATCTCGGCTTCGTTGGCGGCGACCAGGTCATCACGATTGGCTTTCTTCGCCTCTTCCAACGCCTCACGCCGGTTCTTCACCTCTTTCTGGATCAAGGCTGTGATCGCCATTTCATCCAAATCTGTGCGCTTGTCCACTTCCACTTGTTTGATGGCAGCCAACACCATGCGGATCGTGCGTTTGCGGAGTTCGTCTCCGCTTTTCATTGATTCTTTCATTGATTCGTTAAGTTTTGCTTTTGTATCCATAAGTTTCATTATACCTTTCTTAAGTTGCGTAAAAAAGATTGTGATGTTTTTTGAACTTTCTAAAGTTGCTTATCGGTGAACCTTGCGAGCATCTCTGGCGGGAGCAGCTTGCATAACAAGTCAAACTCGTGTGTAGTACGTTTTGTAGCGGCGGCAATCGCATAGTTGAACTTCGGTCCCTGTTCGGGGGTATCGAGGTTCATCCAACCATGTGAGTTTTTGGGCAGCAGCTTCAATGCCAGCGGGCGCAGAGGCTTGATGAAATAGATGGCATCCATGGGCAGATAGATCTTCCCTGAGTGCAGGTTTGGGCTTTGGGTCAGCTCTTTCTTTAGCGGTTCAATTTCGGGCGGAGGTGGAGGCGCGCCGTCGAATTGGTCCAGCCACAGGGTGACGTAATTGGTATGGGCGTAGAAATCCTGTGCAGTGTGAAGCATCCGCCCGAAGGCGACCCATGCCCCGAGAATGCCCGGTGAAAGCAGGGTGGCGATCATCAGTCCACGCTGTTCGTTGATATAACGGTCGCCTTCTTCAAGGGCATTGTTGTCGTAATGAATTTCATCGTGCCCAAACTGATTCCAGAATGAATCCTGTTTGATGTTGGCGGCAATGATGACCTCCAAAGCGCGCTCACTGAAATGTGGAGCAAGTGAATTACGGGTCATTTCGATGTGATATTGTTCGATCATGGGCGACATTATACCCGCCGCCCATAAAGTGGTTATAATGCCCGCATGACTTTTTATACAGCCAAAGGTGACGACGGCACAACCGGGCTTCTCGGTGAAGGACGTGTGCCCAAATATCATGTACGAATGGAAGCGGTCGGCACGCTGGACGAAGCCTCAGCCGCATTAGGGTTGGCGCGTGCTCAATGTGAAGCGCCTTCCCCCGAGGGGACGCTGCATACTCCCCGAATCCTGCTCACCGCACAACGAGATCTTTACAAGCTGATGGCAGAGGTTGCCGCCACACCAGAGAATGCTGAAAAATTTCGCGGTATTGATGAAGAACGAGTGAAATGGCTTGAGCAGGTTACCGACGAATTAAGTAAAGTGGTGGAGATGCCGAAAGAGTTCATCCTGCCGGGTGATACGCTTGGCGGAGCGGCTTTGTCGCTCGCAAGGGCGGTCATCCGCCGGGCAGAACGGCGCGTGGTTGAATTATTCGACGGCGAAGTAGTGGTAAACCCGCATTTGCAGAGATACCTCAATCGTTTATCTTCATTGTGTTTTGTGCTGGAAATATTGGAGAATCAGCACGCAGGCAGAAAGACTTCTTTGGCGAAGTCCGAATAAAATTTCAATACACAAATTTTCGGGCGACCTATTCCGTGAGTGCGAGGCGACTTGCAAACACAGAAGGGTCGCCCCTACTGTGTCAAAAGGAAACCATGACTGGAACTATCATCAATGTTGTAGCAATTTTGATCGGGGGAACGATCGGTTTATTGTTCGGTTCGCGCATCCCTGAACGCTTCAAGACCACCATTATTGCGGGAATGGGTCTATTCACCGCTGGAATGGGTGTGCAGATGTTCCTGAAAAGTGAAAATCAATTGATCGTTCTTGGTGCGATGATCATCGGCACCATCTTTGGAGAATGGCTTGGTATAGAAGAACGCTTGCAGGAATTTGGTTTGGCTCTTGAAAAACGTTTTTCCAGCGACAGTGAAAGTGGCACAGGTTCCCGCTTCGTGCGCGGATTTATGGTCGCCTCCCTGCTGTTTTGCATCGGTCCGATGGCGATCCTCGGCTCGATACAAGACGGCTTAACGGGAGATTACAGCCTGCTGGCGGTCAAGTCCACATTAGATGGGTTTGCCTCGATCGCTTTTGCTTCTACGATGGGTATTGGTGTGATGTTCTCTTCGATCATTATCCTTTTTTACCAGGGTGGTATCAGTCTGCTCGCGGAAGGGCTTTCCACCATCATCAGCGACCCCATGATGAACGAAATGACGGCAACTGGCGGTGTCTTGTTGATGGGTGTGGCGGTCAGCAATCTGTTGGAACTCAAGAAGATCCGTGTTGGGAACTTCCTGCCAGCACTGGTGGTTGCCCCACTGATTGTGTGGGTGTTGGGAAAACTATAAAAAAACATCCCCATGTGGGGATGTTTTTTCTGGTGACTCCGACAGGATTTGAACCTGTAACCAATTGATTAAGAGTCAACTGCTCTGCCATTGAGCTACGGAGCCATTTCGTGCGGGCGAGATTATACCGCAAAGGGGTATAGTGTCAATAATTACAACTCACTCTTTTCGACGTTGGACGTCATACAAACTCACCAGTCTTGCTACAAGAATGGCGACATATAACACTCCTATCGTTACCTCAATACCCGCCAGCATGCGTGCCCACATATTAGCAGGCAGGATATCTCCATAGCCCGCTGTGCTAAGGGTGATGAGGCTGTAATAGACTAACTGCTGCCATTGGACAGGTCCACCGAGGGTATTGTCCACATAGGAGCCGGGCATTGCAGTTTCGAGCATGCCATAGATGGGTACAAAGAAAAATGAAAGCAGAAAGTACACGGCACAAGCCGCATAGATGACATCTGCTGTTACTTTTTCGGCAGTAAAGATGTACTGTATCAAGGTCCAGATGATATTGATATGGAAAACCAAAAGAATGGCGTAGGTGATCTGAATTTTCCAATAATTGGTGGGGTCAAGCGAATAGAACATCGCCGCGATGAACCAGATCACAGCAAGAATAATGGAAAAGATTATATGGGAACGGCTCTCACTGGTGACGAAAATTCCCAGCAAGAACAAGCCAGCATATAAAATCTGATAGAGGATCTGGGCGGCTGCATTATTCCCATCGGTAATGGGATAGAGCATGTTCAGCAGAACGATAAAAACCAATACATATACAGCACGACCCTTAACAGCATCTTTTTTCATGGTTGGGATTTTACCAAAACAAAAAACTCCGAGAAATCATTCTCGGAGTTTTTGATGTTTAGGATATAGCTACCGCAGGACAGCTGTATATGCCAGCATAAAGAGGAACTGCGGCATAAAACTGATAACAACCGTCACAACCGCGGTGGCAGCAGTTGTGAAGCCAAGCCATGGTTCACGTTCGACCTCGGGATCACCTTCCTTCATGTACATGTTGACCACGACACGCAGGTAGTAGTATGCAGAGAGCAGCGAGGTCACCACACCGATGAGGGCGAGACCGGGAAAGCCACCGGCGAGAGCAGAGCGGAAGAGATAGAACTTACCCACCATGCCAAGGGTCGGGGGGAAGCCGATCAGGGAGAGCATGAAGATGGTCATGGCAACGGCAAGGGCGGGATATTTCTTCGCCAAGCCAGCATAATCTTCAATTTCGAGTCCCTTGCCTTCGGCTTTTTCGAGAGCGATCACCACACCCCAGGAACCGAAGTTGCTGAGGGCATATGCCACGAGGTAGAACATACCCGCTGCAATCGCGGTCGGAGCGACTTTCTCATTTCCATAAGGGACGAACGCCATGAGGATATAACCTGCATGTGCGATGGCAGAGTAAGCCAACATACGCTTGATATTCGTCTGTGAGATGGCGGTCAGGTTACCCACAATCATGGTCAACGCGGAGAGCGCCCAGAGGATATCGGTCAGGTCGGAGGCGATGGTTGGGAAGGCGGTGGCAAATACACGGAACAACGCCACGAAACCAGCGATCTTCGCACCCGCTGCCATGAAGGCAGTGACGGAAGTTGGTGCGCCTTGATAGACGTCAGGCGTCCACATGTGGAAGGGAACAGCGGCAACCTTGAAGCCAAACCCGACCAGCATAAGAGCAGCCCCAATGGTGAGGAGCAGACCCGAAGTTGAGCCAGAGGCGGCTTGGACGAAGATGACATTGAGGTTGGTTGAACCCGTCGCGCCGAAGATCAGAGCCGTTCCATAGACTACAAATCCACTGGCGAAAGCGCCAAGCAGGAAGTATTTCACGCCAGACTCTTCCGAGGTCAACTTGCGGGAGATCGCAGAGAGGACGTAGAGCGGGATGGAAAGCAATTCAAGCGCGAGGAAGACCATGATGAGGTCGTTGGCTTGTGCCATGAGCATCATGCCGGTAAGGCTAAACAGCAAAAGGGTGTAGTACTCGCCGCGTTCAATGCCCATGCGCTTGGTGTACCCATAGGCAAGGGCGATGGCAAACAGGCCACTTCCGAGCAGAAGGATATTTGCAAAGGTGGAAAAGCCGTCGAGTGCGACCATACCATTGAAGCCTGTGAGCTGCGTTCCAATTTGGGGAACAGCAAATATGATTCCAGTAACAAGCCCCAACGCGGCAAGAAATGCAGTGATGCCTTTGCGACCTTTTGGAATGAAAAGGTCCACAAGCAGCAACAAACATGCCCAAACGGTCAGGATGAGATAAGGGATGAGTGTAAAAAAGTCGGTATAGGTTGGTTGCGTCATGAACGCTCCAAAATTCTGACGATGGACGAAAGACCGCAGACCATGGTCAATCGTCTATCGTCCATGGTCTATTACAAAGGTAAAGCGGACAGCAACTTCTCAACCGCGGGGGCGAGGATTTCAAAGAAAGGCTTGGGGTACAAACCGATCCAGAACATGAAGACAACCAAAGGCATAACTGTAACGATCTCACGCCAATTGAGGTCTTTGAGTTCGTGGTGGTGAGTGATCTCACCGGCGGGTCCCAAGAATACCTTTTGGAACATGTAAAGGATGTAGACCGCAGCCATGATCACGCCAAGGGCAGAAAGACCGGCGTACCATGGGGAGCCTATGGCTTTTGAACCAAAGGCGCCAAGCAGAATGGTGAACTCACCCACAAAACCGTTGAGACCGGGCAAGCCCATCGATGAGAGCGAAGCAATGAGCATGATGGTGCCGAAGATCGGGGTGATCTTCCACAGACCGCCGTAGACTTTGATCTCGCGGGTGTGTGTCTGTTCGTAGATCATACCGATCAAAAGGAACAACGCACCGGTGCTCAGACCGTGGTTGACCATCTGAAGGATCGCGCCAGCCACACCTTCAGGGTTGAGCGCGAATAGACCAAGCATCACGAAACCGAGGTGGCTCACTGAGGAATACGCAACCAGTTTTTTCACGTCTGCCTGGGCGTAGGAAACAGCGGCGCCGTAGATGATACCGATGGTAGCGAGAAGCGCGATCCACGGTGCGGCTTGAACGGTGGCATCTGGGAAGAGCGGAATGTTGAAGCGCAAGAAACCATAGGTACCCATCTTCAGCAACACACCCGCAAGGATGACCGAACCAGCGGTGGGAGCTTCCACGTGGGCATCAGGCAACCACGAGTGCAGGGGCCACATCGGGACTTTGATGGCGAAGGCAGCAGTGAAAGCAATGAAGAGCAGCATCTGCACGCCTGCGGGAATCTTGCCTGTAGCGTACAGGTCCGGCAAGCGGACGAGCAAGTCTGGCACGTTGAAAGTATTCTGCGCCTGAACGCCGAGGTAGATGATCGCCAGGAGCATAAGGATGGAGCCTGCCATCGTATAAAGGAAGAACTTGACAGCAGCATACACGCGGCGCGGTCCGCCCCAGATGCCAATGAGGAAGTACATCGGCACAAGAGTGAATTCCCAGAAAATGTAGAACAGGAACAGGTCCTGCGCAAGGAAGACGCCCATCATTCCAATTTCGAGCAGAAGGAAGAAGATCATGAAATCCTTCACGCGTTCATCAACGGCTTTCCAGGTGGAGAGGATGGAGATCGGGGTGAGGAAAGCGGTAAGCATCACAAGCAAAATGCTCAAACCGTCCACGGCAAGGTAATAGTAAATGTTCCAGCCCGCAACGTGGATCCACGCGTATTTGGCTTCGAGCTGCAGGTCAGGGTTCGATTTGTCGAACATTGAGAAGACCCACAACGAAACAACAAAGGTGACCAACGATGTGATCAGAGCTGTCCAACGAATGGCGGCTTTCTGCTCAGCGTTGATAAACAAAAGCACGAGCACACCCACCAGCGGAAGGAAGGTCAGGAGTGTAAGAGGTTGCAAAATAAATTCCATGTTCTATCCTCGGTTTCTACGAGTTATTTCAAGATCAAGTAACCCAAAATCAGTACCACGCCTAAAAGCACAGAAAGTGCATATGAGCGGACAAAACCATTTTGGATTCTTCGTACATTGCCAGAGAGCCATTGAGTGAACGACCCCCAACTATTGAAGAAGGTATCAATCCCCTTCTGGTCGGCATAGCGGCTGAGCACCACTTCACTGATCCAGTTATAGGTACCCGCGATGACGGTGTCATGCACAAAGTCGTGCCAGAAACGCCAATCGATCACATCAGCAAGAAACTGCGATAGTTTCTTGAATGGGGTCAAAATGAGAACGCCATAGCCTTCGTCCACGAACCATTTATTTTCCATGCCCGTGAAAACGAAGCCAAGCGGTTTCTTGAGTGGGTCAGGTTGACCAGCCTTAAGCGGATTGCGTCCATAAATGAGCCATGAAATGAAGATGGCAAGTAAAGCCAGCGCGGTGGAAATTCCAGCAACCTGTAGATCAAGCGGAAGGGCTTCAACTTCACCGAGCGTGTACTCAAGCCAGTGACCCAGCTGATGGAAGCCCTTGAACGGAAGGTTCAACGCGCCTCCAGCTACGCTCAAAACTGCCAGCACCATAAGGGGCACGGTCATCACTTTGGGGCTTTCCTCAGCATGCTTCGCAGCATCGCTGCGGGCTTCGCCGAAGAAGACCATCCAAATTTGACGTCCCATGTAAAAAGCAGTGAAGAACGCGGCAATCGTCAACTGCCAGTAGACACTGGTGTAGTGCAGGCTGGCATCCAGCAGAATTTCATCTTTAGACCAGAAACCCGCGAATGGGAAGATACCCGCCAACGCAAGCGTACCGATCATATAAAGCCAGAAAGTCACCGGCATGGTCTTGCGAAGTCCGCCCATATTGCGCATATCGCCGGGGTCGAAGACTTCGCCGTGGTCGTCGTGACCATGTCCATGCTCTTCTTTCTTCTTTTTCCCCTTCGGCTTTTCGTCATGAGCGGCATGATGTGCATGCGCGTGATGTCCGCGCTCCAAGCCGAGGATGACCGAACCAGCAGAAAGGAAGAGCAAAGCCTTGAAGAAAGCGTGGGTAATGAGGTGGAACATCCCCGCCACATACGCCCCCATCCCCACTGCTGCGACCATGAAGCCAAGCTGTGAAATAGTGGAGTACGCGAGGACTTTCTTAATATCGTATTGTCCGACCGCAATGGTTGCGGCGAAGAGAGCTGTTGCTGCACCGACCATGGCAACGATGTATTGTGCCTGCGGTACCAGCGTATAAAGCGGAGCCGAGCGAGTAACGAGGTACACGCCCGCGGTCACCATCGTCGCGGCATGGATGAGGGCAGAGACCGGGGTTGGACCTGCCATCGCATCTGGCAGCCAGATGTAAAGCGGGATCTGCGCAGACTTACCAGCAACACCCACCAGCATGAAGAGCGTGATGGCAATGATGATCCAAGGAGAGTCATGAGCGATCGCTGGAGCGGCGGCAAAGACTTCATCAAATTGGAAGGAGCCAAGATGCCAGAACATCAAGAAGCCAGCCATGAGAAAGCCAAAGTCACCAACGCGGTTGGTGATGAATGCTTTCTTGGCGGCGTTCGAATTCGCCCAAGATGGACGGGCAAGAGTATCCATCTCGTACCAGAAGCCGATGAGCAGGAAGGAGCACAAGCCCACACCTTCCCACCCGACGAAGAGCATTAGGTAGGAGTCGCCTGAGACAAGGATCATCATCGCAGCGATGAACAGGTTCAAATAAATGAAGAAGCGGGTAAAACGTCCTTCTTCATGTTTGAAACGCACATCCTCGTGCATGTATCCAATGGCATAGATGTGGATGAGAGTCCCAACGCCTGAAACGACCAGCATCATCGTCGCGGAAAGCGAATCGACGCGGAAGGTCCAGTCGAGTTTAAGGTCACCGATATGGATCCATTCGGCAGAGGGCACGCTCACGGCATGACCGTGATTAACCGCCACGGAATATGCCAGCAGAAACGAGATGACAAATGCTGTTCCTGATGCCAGGCTTGCCACCGTACCAACCACCTTTTCGGAGAAGTTCTTTCCAAAGATGGCGTTAATGAGCAAACCGAGAATCGGAACCAGCACCAATCCCGGGGCTAGAAAATAAAACCCTGTGTTTACTGTTTCACTTAAGTGCATAACATTCTCCGTAATCCGTGATGCGTAATTTACGAAATACGCATTACGTTTTACTTATCCCTTCAGGGAATTCATTTCATCAATATTGATGTTCTTCTTGGTCTTGAAGATCTCCACGATCAAAGCGAGACCAACTGCCACTTCAGCAGCAGCCACGGCGATGACGAAGAAGACGAAGATCTGTCCGCTGAACGTTTTGTACACACTGGCAAATGCCACAAACGCAAGGTTGGCGGCATTGAGCATCAATTCAATGGACATGAAAATAATGAGCGGGTTACGGCGTGAGAGCACACCGAGTGCGCCGATGGTAAAAAGGATCGCCGATAAGATAACGTAATAATTTACAGGGACCATTATTTTGCCTCCCTTTCCTGACGAGTCAGGACGATGGCACCCATCATGGCAACCAGCAGCAAAATGGATGTGACCTCGAATGGCAGAAGGAAGTTATTGAACAACGACATTGCCATCTCGCGCAGACTGTCCATGGTGTTGAGGGAAGCATCTGGTGTGGTAACTGCCAAATTGGAACTGGCTTTTGTGAACAGGAGGTAGATCGCCTCGACGGCAAGGATGACCGAAAGCAATCTCGCCAGAGGTTTCTGCCAGGGCAGGGTATTCGCAGGCGCAAGACTTTCTGCACCCAGGAGCATGATGACGAAGAGGAACAACACCATGATCGCACCTGCATAGACCGTGATCTGCGCCATGGCAATGAACGGTGCACCCAGCAAGAGATAGAAGATCGCCACCGTGACGAAGTTCAACACCAGGAACAAGGCTGAATAGACAGCATTCTGGCTGAACAACATTCCCAGTGCGGTCGCAATCGCGACGAGGGAAAGAACGAGAAATACGATTAGTTCAGAGGACATAGACAATTTCCAGTCGTCAGTATCCAGTGACCAGTATCTAGTAAATAATTACTGGATACTGGTCACTGATAACTGTTAATCGGTAGGATCTTTCATCTCCGGCACCGAACGGGTGAACACACCGGCATCCACCTTGCGCGGGGTCAACATGGACTCAGCGTCAACGGGTTCCAAGAGACGATCTTTGGTGTAGATCGCGTCCTGACGGCTGGTGAAGGAGAGTTCATAGTTATCACCCAGCACGATCGCCTCGGTGGGGCAGGCATCTTCGCAGAAACCACAGTAGATGCAGCGCAGCATGTTGATCTCATATGTGGAAGCGTAGCGTTCGCCGGGCGAGAAGCGTTTCTCGTCAGTATTCTCAGATGCTTCCACGAAGATCGCATCTGCAGGGCAGGCAGCGGCACACAAGGAACAGCCGATGCATTTCTCCAAGCCATTGTCATAACGCTTCAAGACATGACGACCACGGAAGCGCGGACGGACAGGTCGCTTCTCTTCCGGGTAGCTAACCGTTACGGTCGGCTCCCGCAAGAAGGAACGCAGGGTCTCACCAAGACCTTTTGAAAGTTCGATAATGGGATCAAACACGCCCATGAGATTTTCTCCTCAGATCGCGGTAGATAAAGGCAACAGCCACTAAAATACAAAAGATCGAAAGAACAGGCACACCCCAGATAAGAAGCGGGTTACCCAATTCCTGTACAAGTAAAATTCCAACCGCTGTAATGAAAGCCAAGATCAAACTTAATGGCAGAAGCACCTTCCAACCGAAAGACATCAAACGGTCGTAGCGGATGCGGGGCCAAGTGGCACGGATCCAGATCATGAAGAACAACAGAACGATCACCTTAAACAACATGTAGATGGGTCCGAGGAACCAGAAACGATCCACACTGAAGATGGTGTCTTTCAAGAACCAGAACTCGCGATAGCCACCGAAGAACAGCGTTGCCGCGATCATCGAGATCACGATCATCTTCTGATATTCCGCCATGAAGAACAATGCGAACTTCATGCCCGAATATTCAGCGTGATACCCGGCTGTCAATTCCTGTTCAGCTTCCGGCATATCGAACGGAGCGCGGTTCACTTCAGCAAGGGTCACGATCATGAACACCAAAGCGCCCGCCGGTTGAACAACCGCAAACCACATATCTTTCTGGGCAGTCACAATGTCGTTCAAGTTCATTGAATTGCCAAGGATGATGGCGATCACAAAGCACAAACCCAGTGAAAGTTCGTACGAGATCATCTGAGCAGAGGAACGAATACCACCGAGCATCGCATACTTGTTATTGCTCGACCAGCCCGCCAACACAATGCCATACACGGCGATCGAAGCGATGGATGTCAGATACAGAACACCCACATTCAGATCGGCAACATAGAGTGTGATGACACGACCGAACAAATTGAACGAAGTTCCCAACGGAATGACTGCCGCGAGAACCAGCGAGGGCACCACCGTCAACACGGGCGCAAGGATGAAAACCAGTTTATACACGTGTCCCGGCGTCAACTCTTCTTTGAAGATGAGTTTCACCGCATCCGCGATCGGCTGCAACACGCCCTGCGGACCCGCACGATTCGGACCAACACGCACCTGCATACGAGCCAGTGCACGGCGTTCATACAACGTCAAATAGGCAAAGCCCGTCAAAAGGATCAAGCACAGGATGAAACCCTTGACGATCCATTCAACCCACATTGTCCAATCCATAACTACTTAACCTTCCCGGCTGCAGTTTTCGCCTGAACGCGCGCCACAACAGGTTCATGGATCGCAATGCCCATGCTGCGCGGAACAAGAACCACACCCGTTCCTATGGTTTCGTCGAACTTCACAACAGCTTCCGCTTGCACACCTTCAAAGCTAACTTTCACCGTCTGTCCCGCTTCCACTTCGAACTTTTTCGCGGTAGTGGGGTGCATGGAAACGGTCGTTTCGCCAATGCGCTGATCGAGGAACTCTGCTGTCTGAACGGTCACACCGAGGTCGTACAACTTATTGGCAGGCACAGCCAACAACTCTTTATCTTTTGGACGAAGAGCCGCCTCTTTTCGGACCTTTTGAATTTTCACCGATCCCCCAGCCTGAGCCACCGGGACGAGTTGGACGCCCATCCCCTTGGTGTTCTCATAGGTCGTACCGCCGTAATAAACATCATTACGACCCACGATCGGCCACTGTTCCTTGACCTGAGCCAGGGCTTCATAAGTCAATTCGTTGAATGCTTCAACGGAATTTGCAAGAATATCGAACACCACCGAAGCGGATGTTCCCTGAAGGATCACGCCCATCTGCTTGGCAAGCATGGAGGTGATGGCATAATCTGGCTTGCTATCGCCCTTCGGCGCAACTGCCGCATAGAAGCGCTGCACGCGCCGTTCACCAGAAACGACCGTTCCATCACGTTCTGTAAATGCCTGCGCTGGGAGGACTACATCCGCAATTTCGGTTGTTGCCGTTTCGCGCAATTCCTGCACCGCAACGAACTTGGCGCTCTTCAATGCCTTGGCAAGGTTGGGGTCATCCCCCACCGGGTCAGCGCCAACGATATAAACAGCCTTGCCCTTCAACGCTTTCTCGAGATCAGCCACCGGGCGGAAGCCAACTTCGAAAGCGCCCTGGTCATTGGCTCGTTGCCAGACACCGATCAAACCATTATTGGCATTACCAATGTGATTGGTTTCCTTCAACAGGTCTGCACAGGCAGAAGCGAGTGCAGAGGTTCCAGTCACACCAAGACCTTCACTACCGTAGAAGATGACCGCATTCTTCGCCTTCGCGAATTCATCGGAGATCTTGCTCTTCTTTTCGAAATCGTGAATGGTCTTGATCTCATCGCCATACGCATAGCGGATGGTGTACTTGGCAAAGCGGTCAAGCTTGGTCTGGCGCGGGTTGGCAACGATCAAGGTCGCACCGCGATCCGCTGCCTGTTTCACACGCAGCCACCAAATGGGAGCTTCTTCATATAGATCGGAAGCGACCACAAGAATTGCATCGCCCTTACCCATCTTGCCGAGGTTGGTACCAGCGCCAACGCCCACCAACTGGGTCAATTCACCGCCGCCCATATCAGAGTACAGAATGGCTTCGCCGCCAGCAGTATCTGCCAGAGACTTGAGATTGAACAGGTCTTCATTCGAAAGGCGACCCGAAGCCAACACGACAAAGTCTTTCTTGTTCGCAACAAAGTTCTCTGCCGCGGTCTTGATGGCGTTATCCCATGAAGCGCGGGCAAGTTTCTCGTCCTTGCAGATCATTGGCTTGGTCAGGCGTTCTTTGCCTTCGGTGTAGTGATAAGCGAAACGTCCTTTATCGCACAGCCAGATCTCGTTCACTTCTTCGTTCTGGCGCGGCATGACACGCTTCACAACCACTTCCCCATCTGCTTTTGCTTCGCGACGGGTGTTGAGAGTGGTATTGCATCCCACCGGACACTGCGTACAAATGGAAGACTCAGCCTTGAGCTCCCACGGACGGGCACCGAAGCGGAAGTCGACAGTGGTCAAAGCGCCGACAGGACAGATATCGGTTGTATTACCAGAGAAAACCGAGTCGAAACCTGGTTCTGAAACCGAAATGATCTGGGTATAGCGTCCACGTTCGTCAAAGCCGAGAACTGCCTCGCCTGCCACTTCATCTTGAAAGCGGATACAGCGTGCACATTGGATACAACGTTCGCGGTCGAGATAGATCAACTCGCCGAGGGGAACCATCTTGTCGAGGTGCTGTTTCTCGTTGTAGTTGAAGCGGCTCTTTCCGGGACCATGCTCCATCGTCAAATTCTGAAGCGGACATTCGCCGCCCTTGTCGCAGATCGGGCAATCCAGCGGATGGGATGTCAGCAAGAATTCCACAGTGCCGCGTTGACCATCCGTTGCCTTTTCAGATTGTGTAAGAACGACCATGCCATCTTCGACCCGGTTGGTACAAGCGGTTTCAAGTTTGGGCATGAACTGGATCTTGGGTTGTCCATTCTCAAGCACAAATTGACCGGTGGCACGGTCACGCACAGGACGACCGATCTCCACCAGACACATGCGGCACATGCCGACGGGTTCGAGTTTGGGGTGGTGGCAGAAAACGGGAATATCAATGCCCGCCATCTTTGCTGCATCCGCAACGGTAAGACCTTCCGGTGCGATAACTTGTTTTCCATTGATAGTAAGTGTGACTTGTTTGCTCATTAAGTCTCCGAGAAACGACATTCGTTAATCGAACATCGAGTATCTGGTATCGCCTAACCTTTTACCGCTTTCTTGAAATCGTCCGGGAAGCGTTCGATGCTTGTCACCACAGCCATGGTGGAGAATTCACCCAACGCGCATAAGCATTTGCCTTGCATTTGCTTCGCAACGTTCAAAAGCAGGGTTACATCATCACTGGATCCTTTGCCGTGATGAATACGGTCGGTCAGGTTGCGCATCCAATGATTGCCTTCACGGCAGGTGGTGCACTTTCCGCAGGATTCATGCTTGAAGAAGTGGATGGTCTTGTTGATGACCCAATCCATGTTGACAGTATCATCCAACACGATCACAGAGGCCGAACCGAGGTCACCGCCAACGGTGCGAACAGTGGCGTAATCCATCGGGGTATCCAACACTTTTTCGTCGACCACAATTAAGGAAGAAGAAGCGCCCGCAGGCATGATCGCCTTGATGGGTCGTCCTTCCTGAATGCCCATGCCATGTTCATAGATCAACTGACGGAAGGTGGTGCCAAAGGGCAGTTCATAATTGCCCGGCTTGCGCACACGACCTGAGAGCGAGAAGATCTTCACGCCCGCACTGTCGGCTGTGCCCATGCTCTTGTACCAATCTGCGCCATTGGCAAGGATCATCGGGACGTTTGTGAACGTCTCGACGTTATTGATGATGGTGGGCTTGCCATATAAACCGTATGAAGGCGGGAAGGGCGGACGTACACGAGGCTGTCCACGTTTGCCTTCAAGCGATTCAAGCAAAGCTGTTTCTTCACCGCAGATGTAGGCACCAGCACCGAGGTGGGTAAAGATCTTCAGCGAGTAATCTTTGCCGAAGAGATTTTCACCGAGATAACCAGCTTCTTCCATTTCCGCGATCTTTTCATCAAGAAAAGCTGCCACCTGCCAGAACTCACCACGCAAATAAACATATGCCACAGTTGCGCCGACGGCATAACTTGCAATTGCCAAACCTTCCAGGAATTGGAAGGGATTGCTTTCCATGATCTCGCGGTCTTTGAATGTGCCCGGTTCGGACTCATCCGCATTGGCGACGACATAATGGGGCCAATTCTTGTTGTCGATGAAGGACCACTTCATGCCGGTCGGGAAGCCCGCACCACCGCGTCCACGCAGACCAGAAGCCTTGACCACCTCGGTCACTTCAGTTGGCTGCATCTTGGTGACAGCCTTTTTGAAGGCATCAAAGCCGCCATTCTTTTTATATACGCTGAGTTTATTGATATCGGGGATATCACGATGACGTAAGAGGACGTGAGCCATTATTACTTGCCCCCTTTCAGCGCTTCGATCAATTCCATGGTGCGATCCACAGTCATGTATTCATGATATTTGATGCCGTCGGGTCCCTGCGTTTGGAACATGGGAGCACGGTCACATGAGGCAAGGCACATCACAGATTCAAGGGTGACCAAACCATCTTCGGTGGTCTCCCCCACTTTGATGCCGAGGTTCTCGCAAAGATTGTTGAGAAATTCATCAGCGCCGCGCAATGCACAGGGAAGGTCGGTGCAGACTTGCATACGGTACTTGCCAGCCTTCTTATCATGATACAAGGAATAGAAACCGACGATGGAGGCAACATCTGTCTCGGTGATATCGAGAATGCGGGCGATATCTTTCATCGCCTCTTTGTTGACGTAGCCTTCCTCGCGCTGGGCAAGGTACAGGAGCGGCATAACCGCCGAACGCTTGTGCTCCGGCGGGTATTTGGCAAGGATTTGTTTTACTTCCTTCGAATATTTTTTATCAAGACTCATCGGTCAATATCTCCGAGAACGATGTCAATGGAAGCGAGAATCGCAACCAGGTCGGCAACCAAATGTCCCTTCACGATCTCTGGCAGGACAGCAAGGTTGTCGAATGAAGGGGTACGCATATGGACGCGGCGCGGTTTGGGACCACCATCGCCAGCGATCAAAACGCCAAGTTCACCACGCGGGGACTCAATCGCGCTGTAAATGGAAGCATCCGGCGCGTGGAAACCTTCCGTCCAAAGCTTGAAGTGGTGGATGAGCGCTTCCATGCTCACACCGATCTCCGAGCGTGGAGGCGGGACGAACTTTCGATTTTCTGAACGAACAGGACCCATTGGCAATTTGTTCAATGCCTGCTCAACGATCCGCAAGGACTGACGCAGTTCTTCGATGCGGACCAAATAACGAGCGTAGGTATCGCCTTCATGCAACACAGGGACTTCAAACTCGTATTGTTCATAACCACAATACGGGCGGACTTTGCGAAGGTCCCAGTTGACGCCCGAGGCTCGCAGTGTAGGACCAGTCACCCCGTAGGCGAGAGCCGTCTCTTTGCTGAGATAGCCGATATCCACCATGCGGTCAATGAAGAGCGGATTCTTCGTCAACAGTTTTTCATATTCGTCGATGCGTTTGGGGAAGATCTTGATGAAATCGCGTACGGCTTTTTCGAACTCAACCGGCACATCGCGCCAGACACCGCCGGGGCGCAGGTAGGTCGTCATCATACGCTGACCGGAAACAAGTTCGAAGATATCGAGAATTTGTTCGCGTTCGCGGAAGCAGTAAAGGAACATCGACATCGCAGCGAGGTCCAAGCCTGAAGTTCCGAGCCAGACCAAATGCGAAGCGATGCGCTGCAATTCCACGAGGATAACGCGCAAGGCTTGCGCGCGGGGCGGCACATCGAGATCCACCAATTTCTCAACCGCCATTACATAGGCAAGGTTGTTGCCCATGGTGTTCATGTAATCGAGGCGGTCGGTCATGACTTCGGCTTTTTGGTAGGTCTTGGCTTCCATGTTCTTCTCAATACCGGTATGCAAATAACCGATATCGGGAATGCAGTTGACCACAACTTCGCCGTCGAGCTCCAACAACAAACGAAGCACGCCATGCGTGGACGGATGCTGCGGACCCATGTTCAGCAGCATGGTTTCGCCGGTAAGCGCGCGCTCCGAAACAAGATGCTTATATTGATCTACACTGACTTCTTGTAGTTGTGACATAAATTATTCCTTTGCGTACGGCTTGCGAAGATCGATCTCTTCATAATTGAAGGTAAATTGCGGCTCTTCGTAACCGAGCGGGAAATCTCTTCGCAGGGGATGCCCCTCAGTGCCATCTGGCATGAGAATGCGGCGCGGATCGGGATGACCTTCGAATTCGATGCCGAACATGTCGAGGAGTTCGCGCTCGCGCCACACTGCGACTTTATACACGCTCGCCGCAGTCGAGACTTTGGGCTGGTCACCGTTTACAGGGACTCTGATCTGCACCGACAGATTCTTTGCCAGCGAAGTTAGTTGATAGATCACATGAAAACGCGGCGAGGTCTGTGGGTAATAATCGACAGCCGTTTGAGCAGAGAGCAATTCGAATTGGTGCGCATCGCGCAAGGTCGTCAGTGCCGCAACGATATGATCCGGCTTGACCATGCACTGCACTTCGCCGCGGAACTCTTCATACGTTGCGCCGAATTTTTCCTGCAAATCTTTTACAATGGGTTCGAGGGATTTTTCCATAATTACACCTAAGACCTGAGGGGTTTTGATAAACCCGTCAGGTCTGTTTGTTTACTTTACATCCGCTGCCAAATCTTTGAACTTCTCACCCTTCACTTTTTCGTACAAAGTGAGCACACCGTGGATCAGCGCTTCGGGGCGCGGCGGACAGCCCGCCACGAACACATCCACAGGGACAACTTCATCCACACCCTGATAGATGGCATAGTTATTGAAGACACCACCGCAGGAAGCGCAATCGCCCATGGCGATCACCCACTTCGGCTCGGGCATCTGTTCATACAAACGACGAAGGACGGGTCCCATTTTTTTCGAGACACGTCCCGCTACGATCATCAGGTCTGACTGGCGCGGGCTGGCACGCATGAGCTCCATACCGAAGCGGCTCATGTCATAATGCGAAGCCTGCGCTGCCATCATCTCAATGGCGCAGCATGCCAAACCGAACAACATGGGCCACATTGCATTGGTGCGTGCCCAGTTGACCGTTTGCTCAAGCGTGGTGGTAACCACGCCCATATTTCCGAGTTTTTGCTCTACTCCCATTCCAAGGCTCCTTTTTTCCATGCATATACATAACCGATAAGAAGGACCGTAATGAATACCACCATCTCGATCAAGCCGAACAGACCCAGTTGGCGGAATGCGATCGCCCACGGCAAAAAGAATACAACTTCAATATCGAACAAGATGAACAACACGGCGATCAAATAGAATCGCACTGGCATACGACGAGTTCCTTCGCCGTATGGATTCATGCCCGATTCATAGGGCATATCCTTCCCCGCTGATTTCTTTTTTGGACCAAACAGCTCACCCAAACCGATCGCGATGAACGCGATCAGGGTGGCTACCAGGATCATAACCCCAATGGCAATATATTCCAGCAGCATAAACACCTCTACGGATGTGTGAAATCTTGCACAGTTTCGCGGTAGTATATCACAAAGGCATTTGTCAGACTAGAAAAAGTACCCCTTTTCACAAAAATGATGATATTTGTCATGTTGGGCGAAATGTAATCGAATTCATTATGAAAACACCACCCAACAAAAAAGTGACAGTCACCTTAAGGTGACCGTCACTTTGATTCCTTAATCTCCCAAATAATCGCGCAACTCCCGACTCTTGGAGGGGTGACGCAGCTTCCGCAACGCCTTGGCTTCGATCTGGCGCACCCGTTCACGCGTCACATCGAAGTAGCGGCTGACCTCTTCGAGGGTATGTTCCTTGCCGTCTTTGAGACCAAAACGCAGTTCCAATACATCACGCTCTCGTTCGGATAAAGATTCGAGAGCATGGGTGATCTGCTCGCGAAGCATTTCGCGTGCGGCAGCGTCCATGGGCGAGAGTGCATCTTCGTCTTCGATGAAGTCGCCCAAGGCACTGGACTCATCATCCCCCACTGGACCTTCAAGTGAGATGGTCTCTTCAGCAGAGCGCAGAGCGCGTGTCACCTTTTGTGAGGCGACATCCAACTTGCGCTGCAATTCCGGGTTGACGGGTTTGCTCTCAGCATGGGCGCGCAAGATCGTTTGCACATCCACCGCAGAGAGATAGCCAACTTCAAGCGCCAAGTCTTCATTGGTGGGTTCTCGCCCGAGGATCTGTGTAAGGTGACGTTGCGCCCGCAAAATTCGCGAGATTGACTCAAAAAGATGCACCGGAATGCGGATTGTCCGTGCTTGCTCAGCAATGGAGCGGTTGATGGACTGACGGATCCACCAGGTGGCATAGGTGCTGAATTTGAATCCGCGCCGGGGGTCAAATTTTCCGATGGCGCGCAAAAGTCCCATGTTGCCTTCCTGGATCAAGTCAAGCAATGGAATGCCGCGCCCAAGATAGCGCTTGGCAACGCTCACCACCAAACGCAAATTTGCACGGACCAACGCTTGCTGCGCATCTGCAGCGCGAAAGTGAACGGCTTCCATTTCAGAGATCAACTCATCATCGGAAGACAGGTTGCGGAACAAGGTACGCTGAGAAGGAAAACCATGATGCACGCGCACATGTGCCAATAACCATTCTGCATATTTGAATGGAAGCAAATATAAACTCAAGAACACACTGTAGGCATGACGGGCAAGGTTATCCCACAGGTGATCACTCCCCCATTGTCCATTGTCGAGGTAGGCGCGCAGATAGGATGGAGAACTAAACTCCCATCCAGCATGAAGCGATTGTGCCTCCGCCAGCAAGAGCGCCAGATCTGGCAAATCATGTTCAAGGCGTTCCGTATCCTCTACTAGCCGATCCCAGGAAGTAAGTGCCTCTGACAGCACAGAGTGATAGGTGGAAGCTGCCTGTGTGACACCTTTACGTTGTTTAAGTTTGTTCAAAGTGGAAATAAGGCGGTCGCCTTCGATCAATGTCGCAAGACGAAACTCGCTGTCGGCGCCGAGCAGCTTAACCTGCCCGATCTCACGCAAGTACAACCGTACAGGGTCTTCGCCCGGTTCGCCGGTCAGATGTTGATGAATATTGATCGATGATTCATCAAGTTCTTCATCCTGTTGGGCAAGAAGCGATTCATCCGGTTCAACAAAATCATCAGCAACAAGGTCATGAACAGATGAACTTTTCCCCGTCAACGATTCAAGCGAGGCAGACGTCGAAAAATTTTTGCGGGGTTTACCGTGTTGAGCCTTCGGTTTTGATACCTTTGGCGTTTCAATTACGGCAGCTTTTTTCTTCGTTGTTTTGCTGGCAGACACTCGTTTCGGTTTCATGGAACCTGTCTCCTACAAAGCGGACTAAATTATGCCTGTCGTTTCGATAATTTTAATTTCGCCTGATCCAACCCGTTCAACAAACGGGTAAAACGGATCGTCTGCTCAATATACATTTTTATATTTTCTCCCCCCTGCTGCTGCTCATCATCTTGCATGAACTTCAATTGTGTAACACTGCTCATGGCATGGTATCGGCGCAGATCTAATAAACGTGCCAAAAGGTCTTCCAATAATTTCTCTTCCAATGGGTCAAGTTTTTCTGTTTGCACAAGCAATTCATTTGCCAGAGACATCAGGTCTTCTGGAATTTGTGAGAACACATATTGCCCGTGCTCTTTCTCGTCCTGTCCCATCGCCTGCCTCAACACATTGAACAGCAACTGATGGTCAGTATACTCGAAATCTTCAACCGCCAACGGGCTCAAGCCAAACTCTTCAAGCTTGCGGTCTAAACGATATAACAATTCTGGTTTGCGCAGCAAAATGCCCAAACAATAGAACTCGATGTTCTTTCGTGGATTGACCACCGCAACCGAAGCAGATTCGACCCTCCGGCTGGACTCTGTCACGCGCGGCCTGCGCCTCATCACCGGACCTTTGGGCTGGGCAGCCATCAAGGAGCGTTCATCCACCCGCAGCATTCTCGCCAACGCCTGACGATATGTGTCACGCTCCATGGGCGTACCCATATCATCGATCAATGGAAGCACTTGAGCCGCGATCTGATTTTTGATCTTCGGGTCGTTCAAATCCTGTCCGGCTGAAAGAGCCTCCATCACATGGGTGATGATAGGCTTGGCATTCGCGATCAGCGTTGCCCACTCTTCTTTATTACGCGCCACGATCTCGTCAGGGTCGAGGTCGTCGGGCATGGTCGCCACACGCAGGTCCGCTTGGAGGCGGGCTTCGTTGCGGAGCAAGCCATGCGCATCGAATGTCAACTCCCCTTCCTTATCCATGGCAGAACGGGCGGCTTCGAGACCACGCAAAACGGCGCGTTGACCTGCCACATCCGGGTCGAGCGCAAGGACTATCCGGCGCGTGGACCGTTTGAGCAAACGCAACTGATCTTCGGTCAACGCTGTGCCCATCGGTGATACGACGTTCTCATACCCTGCTTGATGCAAGGCAATCACATCGAGATATCCTTCCACGATCACTGCCTGATCCGCTGCGCGAATGGGTTTGCGGGCACGGTCTAAACCGTAGAGTAAGTGTCCCTTTGTAAAAACCGCAGTCTCTGGCGAATTCAAGAACTTGGGATTATCGTTCGGGTCCACGATGCGTGCGCCAAAGCCCGCCATCTTTCCATTCTCATCTCTAATAGGGATCATAATGCGGTTGCGGAAGCGATCAAAGAACCCGCCGCTATCCCGTTCGGAAAGCATGCCTGCATCCACAAGATCTTGCGGCATATATTTGCCTGCAAAATGCTTGAGTAGATTGTCATATCCGGCAGGGGCATATCCCAAGCCAAAAGTTTCGATGGTAGCGTCGGTCAGTCCACGTTTTTGGCGCAAATAATCCAATATCTCAGTGTTCGCAAACAACTGGCTGCGGTAGTAAACCAAAGCATCTTCCAACAGAATGCGGAGATGGTCATGCGCCTCACGCTGTTGCGGTGTTTCACGTTGGATCTGCTGAACTTCCACCCCAGCCCGCAGCGCGAGTTTGTTCAAGGCTTCTTTGAAGTCGATGCCTTCGCGCTTCATCACGAACTTGAAGATATCCCCACCTTCATTGCATGCCCCAAAACAACGCCAGGTTCCAGATTCAGGCCAGATCACGAAAGCAGGCGTGTGCTTGTTATCGTGGAACGGACAAAAACCGGTCATATTTCGACCGGCTTTACGCAGTTTCACCCCCGCCTCAGAAACCAGGTCAACGATGTCTATTTTGGATTTGATCTCATCAATGGTGGACATGCACGTGAATTATAGCGTGTGAATGAAAGGAATAGCAAATTACCATGTGATTGCAAAAAAACAGGGCAGCCCAACAGCTGCCCTGTTTTACACAGATCTAATATTTAAAGGTCACTTGGGTCGTTATAGTTCTCCGATTCGCAGCCGCCCTGCCCTTCACCTTTATTACCGGGATAAGGGGCGATTTGGGGTTGGGCTTCCTCTTGCGCTTCGGATGCAGATTGGGGTTGGAGTTGGTTTACCAGCCCACCACTTAGGACATACATACCCATACTCTTTCCTTCAACCGTCGATGATGCCGCATTGACCGTCATGAACACACCAACAACGACGCCCAGGCTGAGTAGAACAGCTAGTATTACACGAGTGGATAACTTGGACATACGATTTTCTCCTTACTGAACTGGTTACAAATTGGCAAGATCGATGTACAAAGTTGGTATCATTCACTTCCCTGTTTACCGATACAAAAATTATACCTAAAATTGTCCGATTAAGGAGAAGTCTAATTACACTCTAATGACCCAATGACTTATAGAATTGGTTATGATCCATTAGTATATTTTCAAAACTTAAATTAAAAGGCACGGCATTTATCATGCCGTGCCTTTTGTCAATTCTAAGTTTATTTGTTCTTGTCCTGCGCGTCATTACTATTATCTTCGTCGGGTTTGTCTTTGTCTTTGTCTTTGGGATCGTCGTTTCCATCAGCATTATTCTTGTCACCGGCATTATTGCTATTTCCACCAGCGTTATTGTTTCCAGGTCCATTATTGCTGTTCGAGCCATTTCCATTAATTGCGCCACACTTGGGTGGACAGGTATCTGTCACCTCTTCGGTCGAAACGGCTGCGGGGGCGATCACTGTCGGCGTTGCCGTTACAAGAAACTGAACAGGAGCTAGCGGATTGGCATTTTCAGGCAAACTCGCAGAGACCAAGAGCAAGAATTCATCCAAAATCGGGTTCGATAAGCCGACTCTTGCCAACTCTTGCTGCTGTGACTGAAGAGCAACAGCGATCAGAGCATCATCATCTGCATTCGCGTTCTCTTCCAAAAGAGTTAACGCTTTTTGGTATTCCTTTTCGGCATTTTTTTCCAAACTGATCTGACCTTGGACTGCAATCCATTCATCAAGGCGGCGTTCGGCAAGCATGATATCCATGGTGACCGAATGAGGTGCCAGGGTCTGCCAAACCTGTTCACTTGCACGCTTCCAGCCATACATGGCATCACCCGGCATGGCGGCTTGAGCGTAAGCCGTTCCCGTTGCAAGGAATGCGGCTGTGAGCATGGCAAATGAGACAGCCAAACGTCGAACCGTTGCGAGGGGAACAACCAAGCTTCGGCGTGGGCGGAGCCTCAAGAATTGAGTCAACGCTTCTTGTGTGTAATTAATGAAAGCCGGGAGCGGTCGCACGTCACGCCCTTGATCCAATAAAAGCGCAGTTTCGAGGACAGGCTCCAGTTGAGATGAATATTGGGGATGGCGCAACAGGCATTCTTTTAAGGAAGTGGTACCGTTCATGAGCCTGTTCAAACAAGTTTCAAGGGTATGTCGAAATTCCCTTGTGATCGTATTCGAAGCAGAATTATTCAAATGGTCTGCCAACCCGATCAGTGCATTGATCTGGAGTGTGAATAACTCCCCCGTTTGAAGCCCTAATGTGCGGGCAACGTCTTTCTCTGAAAGACCAACAATATACTTCAAGACCAATGCATTTTGTTTTTCTTCCGATAATATCCGCAACCCATCGCGGATGATCTGATATTCTTCACGAAACTCATCTCCCCGCGTAGCTAATGTGACAGGATTATCGGGAGCAGGGCTAAGTTTGTGGGTGCGGTGATGTTCTTTCACTTGAACACGTGCAATAGAATATAACCAGATCAAAAACGATGACCCGAACATATGGTAACGATCAAGTTGTTCCCATGCTTTGAAAAAAACCTGCAGCGTCAGCCCCTCAGCAACTCTGTTATTTGGAACCAGGAAATGGATATAACGATAGACCCACTCAGCACAAGGAACGCATAGTTCAACGAATGCATTGATATCGCCAGTTTTAGCCTGACGCAGCAAGCGCATCTCTATAGGGAGCAAACCTGAAGAACGATCAAGATAACCGGAACTTATCATAAGTCACCAACTTCAGAGCAGGTCAAGTCCGAAAATTAAACATCCAACACAGGCGCACTCTCTTCGCCTGTCTGGCAACTTTGAATATATCTTATTTTACAACGAAAAATATCTGAATACTACCAGTCAAATAGAAAAAGGAGATACCCTTACAGGTATCTCCTTTTTCTAGAACCCTTCGAGGGGGCTCAGGTCTGCGATCCCATCGGATAATTTGGCTATGCGCTGGAGTAAACCGAGGCGGTTTTCTTTCACTTTCTTATCCTCTGCCATCACCAGTACTTTGTCGAAAAAGGCGTTGATGGAGGGGATGAGTTTGACGATGATCTCCAGGAATTCGTCTATGGACGATGGACGATGGACGGCAGACGATTGAATGGCTGCATATAAATCCTTCTCTTCTTTTTCGATGAAGGCTTTATCGTCAATCGTCAATGGTCTATCGTCCAAATTCGCGGAGCGAATAATGCGGACGCAGCGGGCATAGCCGGGCAAAATGGATTGCCAATCTTCGCGGCTCACCCACGCTGATAACTGCTTCACCGCCCGAGCCGATGCGGCAGGGTTGGCGGACTGTTGAGCCAACACCGCTTCAACAACGTCGTGCTTGTAACCCAGGTCTTTCAAGACCACAGACAGACGCCCTGTGATGAACTCAAGGATTTTTGCTTGTGCTTCGTCATTACATTCGATCGGCTGAGTCTTGGCAGACTTTTTCACAGCGTCGGCGAGGTCAAAGTCCACGTCATGTTCGATGAGCGGTTGGACGACACCGATCGCAGCGCGGCGCAGACCGAAGGGGTCTTTCGCGCCGGTCGGGGCAAGCCCTGCTGCGAACAAGCCAACGAGAGAATCGAGTCGATCTGCCAGAGCGGCGGCGAGACCGGGCTTGGTCTGCGGGACGGTCTGGTATTGTTCGCCAATGGCAACAGCGATATCGTTCTGTTCGCCGCTGCGCAAGGCATATTCGCAACCAATGATGCCCTGCAGGGATGTCATCTCTGTACACATCTGCGTGACGAGGTCAGCTTTCATCAGATGCGCGGCGCGGCGGGCAAAGATGGCTTCATCCTTTTCTAGCTTGAGCATGGGGATCAAGTCGTTGATCAATTTCTCGATACGTTCGGATTTATCAAGCATGGAGCCGAGCTTGGTATGGAAGGTCAGCGAGGAGAGCTTGGGACGATATTCTTCGAGCTTGAGCTTCACATCTTCGCGGACAAAGAAGTTGGCGTCGGCAAAGCGTGCGCCAAGAACGTGTTCATTTCCTTCACGGACAATGTCAATGTGAATGTCGTCGCCGTTGCGGATGGCGATGAAATGCGCCAATAATTTCCCGTTTTTCTGGATCGGGAAATAACGCTGATGTTTCTTCATCACCGAGATCAACACATCGCGCGGCAAGGTGAGGAATTCGGAATTGAATTCACCCATCACAGCCGTTGGCATTTCGATCAGGTTGGTGACTTCGTTCAATAAACCATCTTCAATGATGGCTTCCCCACCGACGAGGTGCGCAGCTTCGTTGACCTGCGCCACGATGGCGGCTTTGCGTTCTTCTTTATCAAGCAGAACACCTGCTTCGCGGATGATGTCGAAATATTTATCGGCAGAAGTGATCTTTACTTCTGGAGAGTCATACGGGCGGAGTCCGCGAGAGATATTGCCACTGACCACGCCAGCATATTCGAACGGGATGACCATGTCACCGAGCAGAGCGACGTACCAGCGAATCGGGCGCGAGAACGCCACAGCTGATTCATTCCAGCGCATGGACTTCTCGAATTTGATCTCTGCCACCAATTTGGGCAGCGCTTCAGCAAGGACTTCGGGCGTGGGGCGCCCGGTCTGTTTGACGAGGGCAAAGACGTATTTATTATTGCCTTCTTCGCGGACTTCTAAGGAAGAAGGATCGATGTTGTTCTTCTTGGCGAAACCCAAGCCAGCCTGCGTTGGCTTGCCATCTTTGTCCAAGGCTTTATCGGCGGGTGGACCTTTGACGAGGTCTTCACGGTCGGGTTGATTCGGGGAGAGAGAGGCTACTGAAACAACGAGCCGCCTCGGGGTTGTGAAGATGCGGATGTCTTTGTGGTCAAGCCGAAGTTCATCGAGCAGAGTCGGAATCCGCTGGCTGAGCTGTTCATAAGCAATGTCCACATCACTGGCAGGTAATTCTTCCACGCCAATTTCCAGCAGGAACGACGATGGACCATTGACGATGGACGATGGTTTGGCGATGGTCGATGGTCTATCGTCCGTGGTCTTTTTCAGCAACGGATACTCAAGATTCTTGCGCTGCTCTTCATACGAAAGCGCGACTTGACGTGCCAGTTCGCGGATGCGGCGGAAGAAAGCTTGACGCTCAGCAACACTGATCGCACCGCGAGTATCAAGAATATTGAAGGAGTGCGAGCATTTGAGGACATAGTCGTGCGCGGGGACGATGAGACCGGCGGCGAGACAGGCGTCGGCTTCGGCAGAGAAGAGATCGTACATGGCGCGGACGCGTTCGACGTCGGCGACTTCGAAATAATATTTGGAGTGTTCGAACTCTTCCTGTCGGCGGATCTCGCCGTAGGTGACGCCTGCGCCGTAATCTTCGTTCCAGATGGCTTTGGCGTTGTTGAGCGCGATGAGGATGCGTTCGAGACCGTAAGTGATCTCAACCGAGACGGGGTCGAGCGCCACGCCGCCCATCTGCTGGAAGTAGGTGAACTGCGTGATCTCCTGCCCGTCGAGCCAGACCTCCCAGCCCAAGCCCCACGCGGAGATGGCGGGCTGTTCCCAGTTATCTTCCACGAAGCGGATGTCGTGCTGGCGCGGGTCGATGCCGAGGGCTTTGAGTGACTCGAGGTAAAGTTCCTGCGGGTTGCCAGGGTCGGGCTTGAGGATGACCTGAAATTGGGTGTGGAGCTGAAAGCGGTTGGGGTTCTCGCCGTAACGCCCATCGTCGGGACGCACAGACGGCTCAACGTAGGCGACGTTCCACGGCTCGGGTCCGAGTACGCGCAGGAAGGTGGCAGGGTTCATCGTCCCTGCGCCGACCTGGGTGTAATACGGCTGTGTGATGAGACATCCCTTGGATGCCCAGAAGTCTTGTAGTTTGAGGATGATTTCTTGAAAGGAAGAAGACATTTGATTTCCGATTGTCGATTTACAATTTTAGATTGAATGCGGGGAGATTATAACTGATGGTTTATGGATGATGGAGAATGGGGTGCACAAAATCATCGCAAAGGTCGTGTTTCAACCTACAGAATATAGCATGAGATGCCAAATGGATTTATTTTGGTCACAAACAGCCAGTCCGCTAGTGGATTGTCTGTTTTGGTTTACAGAGTGGATAGTACACAGACTGAGTCATGGTGCACAATGGCATAGCATAAAAAAGATTTTCAACAGTCGCTTCTCGTTGAACCTACTCACGCTATAATCACGCCAGGAGAACAACATGCTCATCATTGTCAGTGACCTTCACCTCGGAGACAGCACCACCGCAGACTCGATCTCCCCCAGCGCGTTCAAATTATTTGCAAGAAGGCTTTCTGAAACAGCTCGTTTCGCTTCCATTCGCAAGGATGGGAAGTACCGCCCCATCGAAAGCATGGATGTGATCCTGATGGGCGACATCATCGACCCGCTTCACTCCACCCGCTGGCTGAATACTGAACCCGGAGACTCAAACTACCTGAGACCGTGGAGCGACCCCTCCACACCCGCCTACGCTCAAAAATTACTCGAAGTCACCCGTGCCATTCTGAATGAAAATGAAGAAGCCTTGCATGTCATGCGTCGGCTTGCCGCAGGTGAAGAGATTCGGCTAGCTCCCGCCAGCAGCAAAGGTGAACCCGATTATGAAAGCCGCATCCGCCTGCCGCTCAAGGTCCGCTTTCATTACATGACAGGCAATCATGATTGGTACTACCATCTCAAAGGTCCCGCCTTTGATGCGATCCGCAATGAAATGATCCACCGCATGGGGTTAAGCAACCCGCTCAATACCCCATTCCCATTTGAAGCTGAAGAATCTCCCGAACTGAAAGAACTTTTCGAACGGCACAAGGTTTATGCCCGCCATGGAGATATTTACGATCGCTTCAACTACGACCGTGACGCCGGACGTGATCATGGCACCATCGGCGACGCCTTCACCATGGACGTTTGTAATCGCTATCCTGTAGAAGTATCCAAACGCTATCGCGACCGCCTCCCTGCTGGTGTAGTGAACAGCTTGCGTAAGATCGCCAACATTCGCCCGTTACTGGCGTCGCCGTTATGGATCAGCGGACAGATCCGTCAATACGCCGGCAATCGCCAGCTTGAGAATGATCTGAAAAAAGTTTGGGACGAGATCTCAGATGAATTCCTGCAATTGGATTTTGTTCGCCAGGCTGATAAAGCCTTCCGCTTCGACATGGTCGATGCCATGGAGTTGATCGTCAAGGTATCGGGGCGGGCTTCATTCAACACCATCAACGACATCGTCATCTGGGTCCGAAAAAAGATGTGGGGCGGCAAACGCTCCTTCGCGAATTACGCCACCGAAGAATCCGCATTCAAAAGCGGACGCGCCCAATACATCGTCTATGGGCATACCCATCATTATGAGATCGTGCCGCTGGCATTGAACCTGTCCATGCCGGAACCGGAGAGCCAGATCTATTTCAACACGGGTACATGGCATTCATACTACGACCTTGCCATGCAAAACCCCAAAGACCAATTATTCGTGCCCTATCAAGCCCTCACCTATCTGACATTCTATTCCCCAGAAGAGCATGATGGTCGGCAATTCGAGGTTTGGTCTGGGTCGTATGCGTAAGAACAAACAGGACGCTGACGAGCACAGATGGACGCGGAAAAAGCTTTGAACAGCGTTTTTCCGCGTCCCATATTCTCTTAAACAAACTCACCCACAAAACCTATCATTAGCCAACATCCAACGTTTCAGAAGATGGTTTCTTCAACCTCTTCAACACCTCCCAAGGATTCTCACCATACCAAATGCTCAGCCCATGCAGAATCAGCCCAAACTGAGAAAAGGCTGACCAGAGCAGCGCAACTGTCAGTGAGAGAGAGGCGTTATCGATCCACGTCGGTGCAGATTCCTTCAGCATCTGCACCTGTTCAAGCCAGCCAGTCAACTTCTCGTCATATCCTTTTAGCATGACCAATAAGTCTTCCAGATTCTGCTTGGTGGTTTGGAAATCGCCGCCGATCAAATACGAAGAATCGCTGATGAAAATAGAAGCACGCTGAGCAAGGTCTTGCACGTTGGCAATTTCTGTATCCAACGAATCCACGCCATTGAGAATGTTGGCGATCACATCGTCGCCGGGCACTTCGAAGTTGACGAAAGGCAGCGAGTTCAACTGCTTCAGGGCAGCGCGCAGATCTTCAAGAATCGTACGTACGTCTGTAAGTTTGGTTCGCGTATCTTCCAAGCCGGGAATTAGCTCATCGTCCAAGGTTTTATTAACCTGCTCCAACAATTCCTTTGCGTCGCCAGCTTGCTGGGTTAATTCTGCCAGCGCATCCTCGGCAGACTGAATGATGCGCAGCGCCCGCTCCACCTCATCTTTGGCTTTGCGCAGATCGGTTTGGATCTGGGTTAACTGCGTCTCGACCTCCCCCAGCTGTGAGGTGGCTTCGAGGGTCAGCGGTTCGTTATAAACCCAAGCCAACACCATCCCCGCCAAACTCGCCAGCAAAATGATGGAACTGAGTCCGACCAGTGCCCCCGACAATATTTTTCGCTTCATGGTTCCGTCCTTTCATATAGTAAAACCCTGCCTGATCCTATTTAGATTGACCCAAAACTCCTATTTGAGGGAATCTCGCCCTTAGGTACTTGACAAACCGTCTAACTTAGACTAATATCTAATTAGACGCCTGTCTAACACAGGCACTTGCCTAACCGTCCCCAGCAAGAAAGAGAGAGAGGACACCATGTCGGTACAGACTTTAGAGAACACTATGGAAAAATGCGAAACAACCACTGCCACAGACTCCAACCTGGTTGAAGCCCCCGCCCGGAGCCTCTTCACCCACCAGACCGGGCAAGCGCTCATTACGCTTGGAACACTGTTCAAGCACGTCCCACCTTTTAATGAAAGCATAGACAAAAGCACCGGAGACACCTTGATCGCCATCGGTAAAAAATTGAAAGGGAAAAAAAAGTAGACCACACCACAGGTGACAGTTCCGCGATCTGGGCTGTCACCTGAAATTTGAATGTGGAGCAACCATACGACCATGACCAATACAACCTCCTCCCCAGAAATCATTTGGGATTTCGGCACCGCGTACGAACTTTTTATCAGTTTGCACGTTTTGCTCGAACCCGAATATTTCGGCATCCGCCCATCCTATGCAGCCAGTGTTCGCTCACGCATTCCTGCTGCGGAACGAAAACTGTTGGAGGAGTTGTACCCACTCTTGGGCGTTCCACTCAAATGGTTGAACACCCTGCCCACACCCAAAGACGCCATCAGCGCGTTATGGGCGCTCAAGCAAATTCCGCCTGCCGAACGAATGATCGAACTCTATAGCGTTCGCGAAACCTACAAAAGCGACAACCTCGAAGAATCAGAAAAACATAACGCTTTTAAAGGAATCCTTTTACGCATCGCCGCTGAAGGCAAGGTACTCCCCACAGATGTGGATTTCTTCCAAAAACTCTTCTCCAAAAAACATGGCAACATGAAACGCGAAGCCGTTGAATCCGCTTTGGACTGGTGGAGCAGACCCGTAGAACTCGGTGAAGCCTTCCTGACGGCTTTTCAATCCTACTATCAGGCATTTTTTGAGGAGGAAGAAAAGCGCATCGAACCCGTACTGCGGGCTGGGTTGGAAAAAGCCCAAGCTTTATCCTCCACTGTGAGTTTTGAAGAACTGTTCACCGAACTTTCTCAGGGTCTTCAACTCGGCGACGAGTTCAATGCCGCAAATTACATCATCGTCCCTGCCTTCTGGACCACACCCCTGATCTTCTTCGAAAAGTTCGACAGCAAAACCATGTTCCTCACGTTCGGCGCCCGCCCGGCAGATATGTCTGTAGTCCCCGGCGAAACCGTACCCGATGCACTTGTCCGCTCGCTTAAAGCACTTGCTGACCCCACCCGTTTGAAGATCATGCACTACCTCACGCATGAACGCCTCACCCCAACTGAGATCGCTCGCAAATTACAGCTCCGTCCACCCACAGTGACACACCACCTCAAAGAGCTTCGCCTTGCCGGTCTGGTGGAACTCTCGCTAATGCACGAAGAGAATCGTTACACCGCCCGCAAGCAAGCGCTCGATGCAGTGTATGAACATCTAAATGCCTTCCTCCAAGGTGAAGAAATTAAAGAAATCGCATGAATACCACCAAAACTTTAAG
>VFQT010000554.1_pt1 | contig 53403 bp, 47 predicted proteins | sample 3512381 | NCBI WGS metagenome assembly VFQT01 (sample SAMN10412376, study PRJNA504923) | tailings metagenome | isolation source: Relicate 2 Philex TSF3 active mining site | place: Philippines: Tuba, Benguet | collected 2017-08-29
TTAATTGGGTCATTATTGATGTTGCTTCGTTAAACTGTGAGCAGCTTCTCCATGTATACAGTGTTCTCATTTGGATTAAAGTAGTATGCATTTATTTCAATGAATCCATATTTTTTATACAGCGCAATAGCTGGAAACATATTGTCTAACGTATCAAGCCTCATTCTCATATAACCTGATGATGCTGCATGCTCAATTAATATTTTGAGCAATGTATCCCCAATATGGAAACGGCGGAACGCTGGTTTGACATACATTCTTTTTACTTCACATATGCCCATATCAATTTTCCTGTATGCAGCACATGCAACTGGCTCGCCCGACGCATATGCCACAATGAGCAATCCATCAGGACTCCCATACATTTTACCTATTATGTTTAATTCTTCATTGAAGTGTTGAAAATCGAGACTGATTTTCAGCGAAGCGGCATATTCCTGAAAAAGATTTATTGCATCGTTGAATTCAGCTTCTGTAGATGCAATGATATATTTTAAATCATTTTTCACTTTCCAAATCTATTAAAGCAAATTCACATGACGCATGTGTATTAATAAAAATTATTCGGAACTTGCACCGAATCGATGAAAAGATACCTTCCATATATTGTAATCATTCTGGGCGGATCGTTTCTTTTCTTCCATTCACTGGGGTCATCTCCTTTGTTCGATTGGGATGAGATCAATTTTGCTGAGAGTGCAAGAGAGATGATTGTATCGGGAGATTATTTGCGGGTACAAATCAATTTTCAGCCATTTTGGGAAAAACCTCCGTTGTTTTTTTGGTTGCAGGTGGTTTCAATGAAAATATTTGGTATCAATGAGTTTGCAGCACGATTTCCGAATGCAGTCTGTGGTATTGCCACGCTGCTCGTATTGTACAATGTGGGGAAACGATTGCACAGCAAGCAGTTTGGTATTATTTGGATCATCGCCTATCTGGCTACTTTCCTTCCTCATGTCTATTTTAAAAGTGGCATTATTGATCCTTGGTTCAATCTTTATATATTTCTCGGTATTTACCACCTGAGTATTTTTCTGGAGAGGATGCAATATGGTGAAGAGCGACGCCGGGCACTCATTTTATCAGGACTCTTTACGGGCTTATCCATTCTTACAAAGGGTCCTGTTGGGTTATTGATTGTGCTTTTGTCGTATGCAGTATTTATTGTGCTGAACGGCGGAAAAGGGTTTGTCAAATTTTCCTATTATCTCAAATGGCTGGGTACTGTATTGGCTGTCACATTGATCTGGTTTGGACTGGAGGTGCTGCAACATGGTTGGTGGTTTATCAATGAATTTTTTACCTATCAAGTCAGGCTTGCTAAAACAGAAGATGCGGGGCACGGGGGTTTCCCATTTTATCATTTTGTAGTACTTTTTTTTGGTTGCTTTCCTCTTTCGATTTTCATATTCCATAAAAAAATAAACAGCGACGCATGTACTAAAGGAATCATTTTTAAAAAAATGATGTGGGCGTCTTTGGTTGTAATTCTGTTTGTCTTTTCATTGGTCAAAACAAAGATTGTACATTATTCATCTTTTGCATATTTCCCATTGGTATACCTTGCTGCCCTTCAGGTATATAATATTATAAATGGAAAATCAAAGTGGAGCCGGGTCAGTAAATATGCAATGCTGTTTTTAATCTCAGTATGGACAGTCCTGCTTATAGCCATTCCAGTCATGTTTGTTAACATCAGCTGGTTAAAAAAACTCTTTGCTGCTGATCCTTTTGCAACTGCAAATTTGGGTGCAATTGTTGAATGGAACTATTGGTTGGTTTTACCGGGGGTTATTTTATTGATTGGTTATTTAACATTTTTAATCTATCTGCGAGCTAAAAAACTAAAACAGGCATTTTTGATTTTAAGTTTTGCATCTATAATAACAATTCAGTTGGTACTTACACTTTTTGTACCAAGAATTGAAAAATACACACAACATGCCGCCATTGAATTTTATAAAAACCTGCAAGACAATGATGTTTATATCAGGGTAATCGGTTATAAAAGTTATGCGCATTATTTTTATGCATCTGTAAAACAGCCATCACAATCACAAGCGTACAACCTTGATTGGCTGATGTATGGCAAAGTTGATAAACCTGTATATTTCGTAACCAGACTTGACCGTAAGCAACTGGTCATGGAGAAATATGGAAGTCAATTGAAACTGCTCTATGAAAAAAATGGATTTCTATTCTTTGAGCGCAATCGTTACTGATACAGTTTACTTTTTACCAATTTCCATTTTGCCAGTCGGTATACAAGAGAGACCCTGAGACACCCGAGTCCGTATTTCATACTTCTTTGAAAATTAATGCTGCTGGCTTCTTCAAAGTATTTGGTAGGGCAGGTGATTTCAGCTATCTGGAAGCCTTTGAAAAATATTTGTGATACCATTTCGTTGTCAAAAATAAAGTCATCGTCACATGCTTCAAAGTTTACAGATTCAAGTACTTCCTTGCTAAATGACCTGTAACCAGTATGGTATTCAGAAAGTTTTTCGTTGAGCAAAATATTTTGAATCAGCGTAAGAAAACGATTGGCAATAAATTTATAAAGTGGCATACCACCTTTTAATGCACCATTTCCAAGTATTCTGCTTCCAAAAACTACCGGGTATACATTGTTTCCAATAATACTTACCATGGCATGTATCAGTTGTGGAGTATACTGGTAATCGGGATGCAGCATGATGATAATATCGGCTCCTAGTGCCATTGCTTTTTTATAGCATGATTTTTGGTTACCACCGTATCCTTTGTTTTTTTCATGCTGTATGATATGTTTGATTCCAAGTTTTTTTGCCTGATCGATTGTGTCATCAGAGCTTTTATCATCAACAAGTACTACCTCATCAACCACATCGAAAGGAATTTCCGCATATGTTTTTTTAAGTGTCTTTGCTGCATTATATGCAGGTAAAACAACTACTACTTTTTTTTCATTGAACATGAATCCGTGTGGTATGATATTATTATTGAATGTTCTTTATTTTTCTATTTCTTATCAAATTATTCTTCTTAATTAATATATCAATTAATGTATGTTCTAATTTATGATGAGCAGGGATGATCAGTGATGCAATTGCTACAGATATAATCAGCATTAGTATCGGTGTGTGATGTGTTATATCAGAAATTAATGGATGCAACAATAGATTTATAAATTCAAAAATAAGCAGTAGGCTTAAAGCTCCTAAAAATTTGATAAATGCATTGCTGACAATGATGCTATTTGATAATAAAAGAAAAAAAAGTAAAATTGATATAATTACTATTGTGATAATTCCATATTGTAAGTTCTTCTTTCTCTCGTTTTCTGCATCTAGTTTTGATTTTTCAATTTCTCTTTGTCTGAATATCTCTTGTACTTCTAGGTTTTGAATTTGTTTTACTTTTTCCTGACCAAAAAGACTGTCTTTGGCAATAATTACTTCGTTAAGGTATTTATATGAGCTGTCAATTTTGTTTATATTTTTATAGTATTCAGATAAAAATAAGCTTGCATTTAATATGTATTGAGCAAAAAATTTCTTTTTCGCCGCGGTAAATGATTTCTTTGCATATGAAAGACTAGAATCTTTTAGTCCTTTTGCGTAGTAAATTTTCGCAATTCCCATTGTCGATTCACAGTAAGGTACAGTGGCCTCCTCTTCCGATATATAGGGAAGACATAGTTTATAATTTGCAAGTGCAACATCTGGCTGGTTTAGTTTATAATGTATATTTCCTAAGTTATTCAAAGTGAGTCCAATACCTTCTTTATCATTCAGTTTCACTGATATGTCATATGCAAGGTGCGTATAATATCTCGCAGAATCAAGTATATTCAATTTTTCAAAAACATCTCCTAAGTTCGTATAAAGTACATTCAATGATTCATTATCATTTTTGTCTTCAATTAATCCAAACATTTTGCGCAGGTATGATAAATATTTTTCATTTTCGGACATCGAGCCATATATGGTTGCAATTAAATTATTCAAATTAAATTGCATATTTTTATTGTCATTTAATTCTGCTTTTTGAATGGTGCTTAAAGAAATATCAAGCGCTTTGGCATAATTTCCTTTTATCCTATTTGATTCTCCAAGAATATAACCGCATAAAATTTCTCCCTTCGTATAACCGGCACTTTTAGCTAGCATAAGCCCATTGCTTGCATATTTGATTGCAGAATCCACATTGTATAATCTATATTCTAGAGCCAAGTATGCCAGTAAAGTTGATTTCAGCGAATCGGTTTTTTCGTTATTGATTTGATTTTTAAGACTATCAATTACATTTTGTGAAATGCAAATATTTGTATTGAATAAAAAAGAAAGTATTAAGATCAATTTGACGTTTAATAATTTCATTTTGGTTGGTTTTTTTATGATTCTTACAAATACAAAAAAGTTGTTATAATAAAAAAGGGACTATGTAATATAGTCCCTTTGTAAAGTTAATAGTTTAATTTATTTTGGAATCATTTCCATTTCTATGGGTTGCAGTAATGTTTGTCCGGGTTTTGCATTTGGATTCCTGAATACAAAATACAGGGTATGTTTTCCTGCTGTATCTGCAAGGTCCGCTGAAACCCTGTTTTGTCCTCTTTGTGCAAAATTGATGAAAGGTGTTTTGCCGATCAGGGTACCATTTTCGTTGTCCAATCTCATTTCAATGACACCACCTGCAGATGAGCCCCTCATATTGCCATTTACTTTGATTGCCACCGAGTCAATTCCAGTCAGGTCGATATCCCTGTATGCGAGGAATGATCCATCGCCATCCATGTTCAATGTTTTCATGGGAGTGATGAATTTATTGAAACCCTTGTTGAAATCTGCCAGTTCAGGATTCAATGAAGGGTGACGAAGCATCACGATTTCCTCGCCAACCAGTGGACTCATGGAAGCAGTTCCTTTGTCACGGTATGCAGCTCTGAATACATAAGTACCTTTCTCTTTTTGATCTGCAGCTGCTTTGATGGCATATGCACCTTTGATAGGAGCAGATTTTACATTGCTCTTCTTGTCACCGGTGGTTAAGATGTATTCCACAATTGCCCTTGCATCTGCAACACTTAAATTGGGATGTGCGCTCATGGCATGATCTCCCCAAACACCAACGCCTCCTTTGATTACTTTTTGGGCAAGCATTTCAACAGCTCCGGGTTTGCCTTTGTAGCGATTCGCGATTTCAAGGTAACTCGGACCAATCGAACGCTTGTTCACCACATGACAACTTTTACAATCACTTTTATTCATCAGCAATTGACCGGTATTGGAGAATGCACTCATGTCTGCACCTCTTTGTGTGCTGGCAATATCAATCTGGTCATATCCAAGTGCCATGTAATCCATGCTCACTGCTATTTGAGAAGGTTGAATTTTACCGTTTGCAACAGATCCATCTTCTTTGTCTTGTACTTTCACCTGATAATTAAGTGTTGTTCCGGGGAAGTAAAAAGTTTTATTTGCATTGGCCAAATCAAAAGAGACCATGGGGGGTTCGTTGCCCACTTTCAACTCTATGGTTTTATTTGATTTTGCACCTTGTGCATCTGTTACGGTAAGCGTGGCTTTGTAGCTTCCTGGCTTGATCAGGGTGATGGTTGGATTTTCTTCTTTTAAAATTTTCGTAGCACCCCCACCGACAATTTTCCACTCATACTTGAGCGCATCTCCGTCGAAATCTTTTGTGCCTGCAGATGTCAATTGGGTCTTCAGTGGACTGGATCCACTTGTTTTGCTTGCACTTGCGTTTACAACAGGAGATCTGTTTCCATCGTTGTATTCTATTTTAGTAAGATGTGCGTTCTCATTGCCCTTGAACCATGCTGATCCATATTCAAGTACGTACATATCTCCATCAGGACCAAACTGCATATCAATCGCAGAACTGAAATTCAAGTCAGGTGCAAACCGCTCCATGCTCTTGTAATTGCCTTTTTCATCCATTGTAACAGACATGATCCATCCACGCATGAATTCTACTATCAGCCATTTGCCTTCGTAATAAGAAGGAAACGGACGCGCAGCATTTGTAAAATCCGATCTGTGATAAACGGGTCCGCCTGTTGCACTTCTTCCCGCAGCACCCAACAAAGGGAAATCATCCGACATGTTATATGGATACCAAATCATGGCAGGCTGAGCTGGAGGCAATGATGTGAGTCCGGTATTGTTGCGCGAATTGTTCACCGGTTGAAGGGGATCAAACGGCTTCCCATACGTGCTGTCCTGATGATGGAATTCAACATATGGAATGTTGTTTCCAATGAAGTAAGGCCAACCGAAAAAACCGGGACCTTTTGCCTGATTGAATTCATCGTATCCGCGAGGACCTCTTGCACTTTCGGCAGATGCATCCGGACCAACTTCACCCCAGTAAATAAATCCTGTTTTGCTGTCAATCGATACTCTCCAGGGATTTCTGTGCCCCATGGTATAAATTTCAGGACGTGTCTTTGGTGTACCCTTTGGGAAGAGGTTACCATCAGGAATTGTGTAGGTGCCATCTTTCTCGGGGTGTATTCTCAATATTTTTCCTCTCAGGTCATTGGTATTGCCCGGAGCACGCTGGTCATCGTTGTTTTCAAAACCCGGACGATCATCGAGATTGGATGTACCAGTTCTTGGATTCACTGTATTATTTCCAACCGTTAAAAATAGATTCCCGTTCTTGTCAAAAGTCATTCCACCACCTGTATGACAACATTCCTCTCTTTGGGTAGGGACTTCCAGCATTACTTTTTTGGAGTCGGCTTTCAATTCATCACCAATCAACTCCCATCTTGTCAGTACATGTTTTGTTTCATTGGGATCAGCATAGTAGAGATATACCCAATGATTTTGAGCAAAATTTGGATCTGCAATCACACCCATCAATCCCTCTTCCGCCTCTCTTACTTGTCCCTGTTTGTTTTTATACTTTGTATTTACAGGAATGGTTGTGATAAGTTTCACTGCACCCGTCTTTCCATCCACCACCTTTACTCCACCTTTGCGTTCCACAATCAATATTCTGTTTCCTGGTAAGAATGTCATTTCAATGGGCTCGTCCAATTTCCCGGGCTCTGTGATGACTACTTTTTTGAAGCGGCTTGGATCTGGAGCGGGACCCGGATCGGAGGCTGTTGTAAAAGCAGAAAACAGGTTGATGATCATGGCTGCAAGCACAGTTCCCAGAAGCTTGGTATGCAGACTTGCTTGTAAAGATTTTTGAGGATGACTATTTTTCATACTACAGCTTTGTTTTGGTGAATATACAGATGGATTGGATGCTGTTTTCATCCAATTCTTTTGGCTTGGGCAGTAAAAATCAGTTTGTTTATTTTTCTGATAAAACCAGCTTGTAAAAGCTGATCATCCGGCTCAAATCGGTCACTCCAATGCGTTCGTCTATACCATGAAATCCCTTCGGATTTTGCATAGGTGTGAAATTTAAGACTGCATTGCTGAAGGGTCTGAAATACCTTGAGTCGGTAGCACCAATCAGCAAGTAGGGGGATACCAGCACATTGGGTACAATTTTTTGGGTGATGGATTCCAGCATTTGAAAACTGGGGTGATCGGATGGGGTAGATGAAGATGCCTCCATCAGGGATATGGTTTGTTTTTTTACGGTCACCCTTTCATCATTGATGGCAGATTTCACAAAATTCACCACATCATCACTTGTTTGTCCGGGTAGAATTCTGCTGTTGAATGTTGCACTTGCAATCGAAGGAATTACATTGTCTTTGATGCCGGCCTTCACGATTGTTGGAACCAATGTGGTATGAATCATTGCATTGGTTTGTTTGTTCTCTTCCATGCTTCCAACAATCATATTTCCAAACAACCACATGTTTGCAATGGCCATGCGTTTGAAAAATGATTGTTCTGCAGCAGTTTTTTCCAGGAGAGATTGAACAGGAGCAGTGATGATGGAAGGCATTTGTTTTTGTCTCACATTCACAATGGCTTTATTCAATACATCGATAGCTGTTTCCCTTTCAGGTTGTGATGAATGTCCGCCTGGAATGGTAACGCTGATGTCTACATTGACAAATCCCTTTTCGCCAGTTGCAATCACAGCAACCGGACGCTGAACATCTTTGAATCTTTCAGTATCAATCATTCCACCTTCATCCAATACAAATGCAGGTTTGATATCTTTTTCCTTGAACCATTGTGAAATGATGTTGGCGCCTCTTTTACCAGCGATTTCTTCATCATGTCCAAAGCAGAGATAAAAAGTTCTTTCAGGGGTAAAATTATTGCTGAGCATTTGTTCAGTCGCTTCCATGATGGCAATGGCAGATGATTTATCATCTACTGCCCCTCTTCCCCAAATGGTATCCTTTTCAATTTTACCACTGAAAGAAGGGTAGGTCCATTTGCTCTCTGCGATGGCTTCCACAGGCACAACATCCATATGAGCCATTAACACAAAAGGGGCTTTTGTACTGTCCTTTCCTGTCCACTTGAAAACATAGCTGAACTGATTGAATGTTTGTTTTTCAAGTTTTGTGTGCATCAAAGGGTATGTCTTTTCCATGAACATCCTGAACTTGACAAATTCGGATGTATCGATAGGCAGGGTATCACCGAACGATACAGTTTTTATTTGGATGGCCTCGCTCAGGTGAAGAGCAGCAGTATCATCCCTTGGGATATCAATCGTATTTGAGACAGCAGATGCAGTTGACTTCAATGAAAAAGTGTTGAACATAAGTACAGCAATCAGTATGATCAGTCCAACAAGAAAAATTTTCAGAGGCATTTTCATAAAAAACTCATTTATGTGGTATTACATTATATTTTTTGCAATCCCTTGTAATGTAATGAATTATAACACTTGATGTCGGAACACTGTAAAAATTATTATTAGACATATTTTCTAAATAAAAAATATTTTGATTCCTACTCTGCTATAAATCAATCAATTGCAGTCTGGCAGCGATTTTTTGTTGAATCTCAGTGTATTAACTATTGAACATTTTTGTTAAATTCATGTTGTGTAAGAGACAACGATTGATTACGCGTGTGCTTTGCGGTCTATGTATAGACCGACAGCCTTAAATGAAATGTGAGTGTTGTGAAATAGATTTTTTCACTAAAACTCCATATATGATCCATTCACTTTTGCTTGATGCCACTACGGCAATCGCGAAAAACGATTACGTTTCGTTTACGTTTTTCGTTGGAACCATGGCCATGATGGCCGCTTCCGTTTTCTTCTTTTTCGAACTCAGCAACACCAGCAAAGAATGGCGTACGTCTGTCCTGGTTTCAGGATTGATCACGTTCATTGCAGCCGTGCACTACTACTACATGCGCGGTTACTATGCTGAGACACAGGATTCTCCAACCTTCTTCCGTTATGTTGACTGGTTGTTGACTGTGCCTTTGATGTGCGTTGAGTTCTATTTGATCACCAAAAAATCTGGTGGAACCACTGGTTTGCTTTGGAAAATGATCCTTGCTTCTGTTGTAATGCTGGTTACAGGTTACATGGGTGAAGCTGGATTGGGCAATGCAACCATTTGGGGTACTGTCAGTGCGATTGCTTACTTCTACATCGTATACGAAGTATGGATGGGAGATGTTAAGAAACTCGCTACCAGTGCTGGTCCAGCTGTAGCAGCTGCCAACTCTGCACTTGCTTGGTTTGTACTGGTTGGTTGGGCAATCTATCCTTTGGGATATTTGATTGGTACAGCTGACGGTCAGTGGTATGAGAGCTTTAAGAACATCGGTCTGGATATGAATATCATTTACAACATCGGTGATGCTGTAAACAAAATTGGATTTGGACTTGTGATTTATTCATTGAGTCGCAAAGCAGCATAACAGATCTCACATCGTGTTGATTTTGGTTAATGGCGGGGCGAAGCAATTCGCCCCTTTTTTATATATGCAACTTAAACTCAGATTCATACTGCTTCTTCTCGGATTGCTTCTTACAACATTGAGCAGTTATTTCATTGTTGCTGATGCTGATCAATTCAAATGGCTTATTTGTACCATGATTCTTTTTGGTGTACCCCATGGTGCACTTGATCTTTACATTGAGGGGAAAAACATCTATTCAACCGAACAGAAGGACCGCAGCATTCTATTGAAATATCTCCTTAATATCCTTGCCTATGCATTGCTTTGGTACATTTCTCCATTGATAGCACTTTGTTTTTTTATCATCATTACCGCTTTTCATTTTGGAGAAATTGACTGGATGGGTAAATCAGATTCATGGATGCACAAAGGAGCTTATTTTTTCATGGGACTCTCTTGGATCGTTTACTTCTTGTCAGTCAACGTACAGAGTGCATTGAAGATATTTGTTTACCTCGGAAGCAGTAATGTTTCAGCGCAACAATGGATTGATTTGGCAGCAGACGTTTCACCATTTGCACTTGCCATGTTGATCCTCCTGCATGTTATTTTTATCTTTAGACGCAAATATTTCTTCCATCAACCATCACATGCCTGGATGGCTGTATTGCAATTTCTGGTTCTATTGTTTATATGTCACTCCAGTTCACTTTGGATTGGATTTGGGTTCTACTTTGGACTCTGGCATTCATTGCTTTCATTTGACAAAATCCGTTCAAGTTTCAACATGCCTGATACCATCAGCAGTTGGGGGCATTTGCTCAAACAGGCATTGCCGTTTTCATTGATGGCTTGGGTTGGAATGCTGTTTGTAATGTTTACATTTTACAACAGTCAAAATGCAACCAGTCTTGTCTCACTGTTGTTCATCACATTGTCTGTACTCACCTTGCCTCATTTGCAGGTTTTCACCAAGTTGAAGATGGATCAAGTTATTTCGAAGGATTGACTACTTTAACAATCCCAAGTATTTTTCACGATTATCGAATAAGATCCACAACAAAATTGCCCAAATGACGAGTGCTATAGGAAGATTGCTGGTGTCAACAAAAATATGAACCAGTAGTACGCCAACCATTACCGGAAAAACAACCAATGCGCCCAGTGCCCTTGTTCTAGGGTAAATGATGAGCAGTCCACCAATCAATTCAGCAACTGCAATCAACGGCATCAGCCATGCAATTTCCACCAATGCAGCATTGTCTTTCACCACTTCTGCCGGCAAATTTGTTGGTGCAGGCATGTATTGAAAAAATTTTGCCAGTCCACCGTTGAGCAGCAGCAGACCAAAGACGATGGAAAGGATGTTCAATATTTTATGCTTCATTGTTCGATTGATTTAACTAAATGTAGCAATAAATTTATTATCGCACTGAAATCTTTTCCTATACATTTACAATCTCTATGATTCAAAATATGAAAGGTTGTATTAAGAAAATATCTACTTTGTTGATGTGTTTTATCTGCACCAGTATATACGCGCAGACACTGAACATTCAAATCAATAAAATCAAAAACAATCGAGGAAGCATTCTCGTGTCTATTTACAATGGCGAGAGAGGTTTCCCTTATCAGTCAACCAGCAGCATCAAGACCTTTTCAGTGAAATCTATGCAAGGCAGCATTGAGGTAACGGCAAAAGATTTGCCAACCGGACAATATGCGGTGGCTTTGTTTCATGACGCAGATGGAAATGGCAAACTTTCAACCAATATCTTGGGGATGCCCAAGGAGGGCTATGCTTTTTCAAACAATGCTTCCAGTTTTTTAGGAGTCCCCGGATTCAAAGACGCTTCATTCTATTTCATGCGGGACACCACCATCAAGATCGACATGAAACATTTTTAATTATTGCTGTTGAACGAGTCTGTTGATGATCATCGCAGCTCTCTTGCTCAGGAAGGGGATGGTTTTAAGATGAATGGTTTCTCCAGGAGCATGAGCGCCTCCTCCGATCGATCCCAATCCATCAATGCAATCCAGGAATTCAGCAACGTAAGAAATATCACCGGCACCGCGAGCACCTGGGTCACCTGCTTTTGTTTGTCCCATACCAAGGTCCGTAGAAATCTGGTTGATCAAAGAGAGCAATCGATTGTTGCCTTCGGTAGGAGCCATGGAAGGTATGCCGTCATAGAAAGTTATTTTTGCTTTGGTGCCCGGTAAATGATTGGCAACAATTGATTTCATTTTTGTTCTTGCATTCTCTTTTTGGGCTGCAGTCAAGAAACGCAGGTCTCCGTGCACAATGGCAGCTGGTGTGATGATATTGTCTTTTCCAATGACATCAGCTGAAGCCTTGTTCTCATAATAATTTACTTCAGCACCTCCGGCGATCATACCTGGATTGAATGTGAGGTATTTTTCTGTACTGAGGGAGGTCCTGAATTCATTGATGATCCTTGCTGCTTCATATATAGCGCCGTATCCGCCGCTTTCACTGAATATGCCGGATGAGTGGGCCTGTTTGCCAAATACTTCCAACAGCCAACTGCTGGCACCTCTTCTCGCTGTTGCGACTATATTGGTTCCGGAGGCACCTTCAAATCCCAGTGCAACATCACAGCGTTTCGCTCTTTCAATAAAATCTGCTCTGCTCACCTCTACAGGGTGTCCAGCCCTTTCTTCATCTCCCGTAAAATATACAGTGATATCGGAGCCTTCCAACAGGCCAAATTGATTCAATGCCTGTAAAGCAAGAATTGCAATCACATCTCCTCCTTTCATATCAGTTACTCCTTGTCCCGTTGCGGTAGAATCATTCAGCATCAGAAAAGGGTTTGCAGGCATATCGGGTTCAAATACAGTGTCCAGGTGGCCGATGATAAAAATTTTCTTCCCCTTGTTTCCTGTTCTTGTTGCCACGAGATGTCCTGCCCTGCGGAGGGAGTTGGGCAGCGTGACCCATGTTGTTTTGAATCCGGCTTTTTCCAATTCCTTTCCAAAAATGTCACCCACTTTTTTTACCCCTTCAACATTCAATGTACCGCTGTTGATATCAGTTGCTTTTTTCAATAATTCAATTGCCTCCGGAAGGTGCTCATCTATGTATGCCACTACTTTTTTCTCTACGGAGTTCAATTGTGCATCTGCAATCAATGGTGTAAAAAATAGCGATGCAATCAAAAATTTCGCAATATTCATATGGATGTATTTTTAGTCGAGGAAAATAAAATCTGTATGTTTTGGAGCGTCTTCCATCATTTTCATTACCTCTGCTGGAGGCGCTGTAAGTTTTCTTCTGACGGTATCTATCCAAGCCAAATCAGCATGAAGGGTCGCCGCCAGGGTTCCATCTGATTTTGTGAACTCATGTATGGAGCTGAATCTGCTCCCATCACGTTTTGCTTTGATCAATTCAAAACTCACTTGAATGATTTCTCCGCCATATAATTCTCTTCTGAATGAACATTCTTCACGGAAAAGAATCGGTCCAATGGAAAGCGATTTGAGCAGTTCCATGGTAACCCCTTTCTCTTTCAGGAAGCTCATTCTGCAATGAGCAGCAGCCTCATAATATTTGGAGTGCATCACATGCTGATTCGCGTCTACATCACTCCATCGAAATTCAAATGCTTTCAAATATTTATTGTTCATGATGATGCTTGATTGAAGCCTCTTTCGGGGTTGCAGTAAAAATACGCCAAACCTTTTTGGGTGATCAAAATATTTATGCAGTATATAGGTTTTTCAGCTTTTGTAAAAACAGCTGAATGGAGTAACTTGAATCGGTTTTTATTTCAATCAAACTCCTACCAATGAATCAATTCAATGACTTAGCTGTCGTGATGGACGCCCTGATGTCAAGGTATGCTGAAAGGGTGCCGGATGTGAAAAAGATATTGAATGATCTTATCAAGGAGGGAGTGATTCAGGACGCATCAGATATCAGCAATGATCACATCGCTTTCCGTACAATGGGAGTGCCTCATTTGGGTATCGCGTCTCTTGAAAAAATATTTCTTCATTTTGGATATACCAAACGCGATCATTATGTATTTGAATCGAAAAAATTGGATGCATATTGGTATGCACCACCCGATGAAAAGTTCCCCCGGATATTTATCAGCGAACTGAGGGTAGGTGATTTATCTGAAAATGCCCGTAAAATCATTCATTCATATACAGATGAAGTCAAATCAGATCCTATTGATCAACTGCATCTGAAAGATCCGGTCTCTGTAGGAAACTTTCTGCACAAACCGTTATGGAGAATACCTACCAAGGCAGATTATCTTGCATTGTTGGAAGAATCTGAATATGCTGCATGGGTTATTTACAACCGTTACTATTTGAATCATTATACCATCAGTGTTCATTATTTGAAAGATGGGTATAATCAATTGACGCAATTCAACGATTTCCTTGAGAGAAACGGTATTAAATTGAATGATGCTGGAGGTAAGATAAAAACGAGTCCGGATGGTTTATTGCTCCAAAGTTCAACCGTAGCCCAGGTATTGGAAGCTGGTTTTGCGGGCGACGAAAAACACATGATTGCCGGCAGTTATGTTGAATTTGCCGAAAGAAGGGTGCTGCCCCATTTTGCCCATCTGCAGAAACAAGATTTGAAAAGAGAACATAGAAGAGAGGGATTTGAGGCCAACAATGCAGATAAAATATTTGAAAGTACATTTACCAGTCAAATCAATCGGAGCTGATCCGGATTTTAATGAACAGGGTTGTCAATACATATTTCACAAAGGGTTGCGGAAGATGCAGTTTGTATGATACCCCCAAGTGCAAGGTATTGTCATGGGAGAAAGAACTTCAATTGTTGAGATCTGTTCTCATCAAAACTGAATTAAAGGAAGAATCAAAATGGGGATCTCCCTGTTATACATACAATGGCAATAATGTTATCATGCTGCAATCGTTCAAAGCATATTGTGCTTTGATGTTTTTCAAAGGCAGTTTGATAAAAAATACAAAAGGGTTGCTTGTAAAAGCAGGTGAAAATTCAAACAATGCCAGGCAGGTTCGATTCACCAACATTGATCATGTTAAAAAAGCACTACCAGTTTTGAAATTACTCATCAATGAAGCGATACAAATTGAAAGAGATGGACTGAAATTAGAGAAGGTGACCTCCTCCATTGATATCATACCAGAGTTGAAAGAAGCTTTTAAGAAAAATCCACCGTTGAAAAAAGCTTTTGATGCGCTGACTCCTGGAAGACAACGTGGGTATCATATCTTTTTTTCCCAAGCAAAACAATCAGCAACCAGAACTTCCAGAATCGAGAAATATACGCCTGCAATCCTTGCCGGAAAGGGAATGCAGGATTGACTTCCGGCATCAATTATCTTTTTCTTTCGATTTCTCTGTTGAGTTCTTCAATATCAACCGGGCGTTCAGATGGATCTCCCAGTAAATATTTGGAGAAATAATCGGCTGTTCTCCAGAACCAGTATTCATTCATGTCGCCAAAACCATGGCGTTGGGTTGGGAGAATCAGCATGTCAAAACGTTTATTGGCTTTGATAAGTGCATTCACAACTCGGATCGTATTTGCAGGATGTACATTGTTGTCTATCTCACCATGGATCAACAACAATTTGCCTTTTAAATTTTTTGCGATATCCGGATTCTTGTCGATCATGTAAGAAAAAGTAGTGTCTCCTTTGTCTGATATCATCTCCTTTACTCCTTGATGTTTTTCGCTCCACCATCTGTTATATACACTGTTGTCGTGGTTGCCTGCATTGCTCACGGCAACTTTGAATACATCAGGATAAACCAACATGGCTGCAGTGCTCATGAATCCGCCACCACTGTGTCCATGGATACCCACTTTATCTCTGTCGATATAATTAAATCGATCTGCCAATTGCTCGATGGCTGCTTTCTTATCGGCCAATCCGTAATCACGCAAGTTTCCGTAACCATAATTGTGGTACCATTTGCTTCTGGCTGGGTGTCCCCCTCTGTTGCCAAGTGTCACCACTACAAATCCCAATTGAGCCAATCTGTCAATCCTGTCCATTCCCTTGCTGAAGCTTTTGTTGACTGATTCTGTTTGCGGACCCGGATAGACATATTCTATAATGGGATATTTTTTGGTGGAATCAAAATCATATGGCTTGTACATTACTCCATATATATCTGTAATGCCATCATCCGCTTTAACTTTAAATGTTTCCGGAAATTTATACCCTGCAGCAAATAAGTTGGAGAGATCTGCAGTTTCCAGATCCATGATTTTTCTTCCTTCGCCATTGTACAGTGTTGATGAAGGAATGCTGTTGACGCGAGAACTGTTGTTCACAAAAAATGATTTCCTGTCATTCATGCTGAAGCTGTGGTCGTAGTTACCTGGATTCAACAATTGCAATCCGGTACCATCGAGATTGACTTTATACAGATGCAAGTAGTAGGGGTCTTCTTTTGGGCTGGTGTTGATATTTTCACGGCCATTGCCTGAAAAATAAACAACCCTTTTTTCATCGTCAACTCCCAGGATATCCTCAACATGCCATGGACCTTGGGTGATTTGATTTTTAAGATTTCCATTTTTATCATATAGATACAAATGTGCCCAGCCATCCCGCTCACTCCATTCGATGATTTCATCTCCATTTTTTACCAACGCGGGTTTTCTTACTTCAACGTATGTATTCATTCGTTCTTCAACCAATACTTTCACTGCACCTGTTTGGGCATTGACAATGCATTGGTCTATTCTTTTAAGATCTCGACTGGTTCTGCTCATGTACAATTCATTGTTGTTGCCCAGCCAGATACTTGGACGATGATCGTCGTCTCGTGCATTAACGGGAAGTGATTTGTTGTAAATGGCAATATCCTGGTTTTTGAATTGCGCGATATCAATTTCCTTGTACTGCTTAGCTTTAGGGTCAATGATCATCATGTGATCAATCGGCGCGTCTTTTTCTCCCGGCATCCAATATTTATAGGTCTCCAGCGTTGGACGCGGATCTGCAATGCTGTTGATGACCCATAAATCTTTCACTTTTCTATTATCCACTTTTACCAATGCAAATTTTTTACTGTCCTCACTCCAGTATCCAAAAACAGGCTTGCGTTTGTTTTTATTTTTTTCTGCATCGACATTGGTCTCCCCACCACCGCCATAGCTGCTTTCGCTGTGCCAGCTGAAATATTGAACACCGTCTGTGGTGATTTGGTGCTCAACGATGGTTGAATCATCTTCTTTTTGCAAAGCTTTTTCGTAATTGGCTTTGTCCATGTAGTACAAGTTGTAATTCCTGCCAAATACAACCATGGTTTGATCGGGAGATATATTTGCCCAAGTTGGCTTTCTTTTTGGCTTTTTGAAGTCCACCAACTCATTCAATTGCTCAGTAATCAAGTTGTATTCAAAGTAAAAAGTCTTTTTTGTTTTCTCTGCTTTCTCACCCTTTGCTTTGTCCTCGGACTTGGTAATTTCTAAAGTACTTTTCACTTCAAATTGAATCCAATTTTCATCCTTGATGAATTTCAAGGAATCAATGGGCAGGTGTTGTCCGTCAAATGGATCTTTGACAATTTTAGTAAGCTCAGCTGCCATTTTATCTCTATTGAACATGACCTTTTTTTCGATTTTCACTGGGTCTACGACGTACCACTGCTTCCCTTCACTTGTTTCATATGTATACCAAAATCTGTTTGATTGTTTTAGCCAATGCGGGTCTACCGACATAGAGAAAATCATTTTATCCAACTTTTTTGGAGAAAATCTTGCAGCCAAAGAATAGTTGGCTTTTTGTTGAGCGGCAACAATCATTGGGAGTATCAGCAGCATCAAGGAAAATAATTTACGCATACCTAAATTTTATCAAATCAAGATAGTAAAAAACCACGATTTGGACGGACACTTTTGTTTATCGATTTATATTTGCAGCCAAGCTTTTAAACATGTCATCATACGTTGCCATTGTTGTAACTCCGGTAAAAAACTCAAGTGAAACTGCTTTGAGGTCTGCCAAAGCCATTGCAGCTTCTGACGCAAGGGTTCATCATATTGTATTTGATGATTTCAGCAATGATGAAACATTGCAGGCACTTCAAGAACATCAGGCTGCAATAGGCTATGAGCTCATTTTATTGAAAAACCTGACTACCCATCCATCTCCCAATTACAAATTGGTTTTGGAAATGGCACAGCAAAGGGCTGTTGCAGAAAGGATTCCTTTGATCGTTGTAGAGTCTGATGTCTATGTTCAGCATGATACCTTTTCCTCCATGTTGAAGGCAGTACAAATGCATCCCTTTGCTGGAATGATCGGTGCAATTACAATTGATATGAAGGGGGCAATCAATTTTCCATACCTGAAATTCAGAGGGATCACAGGAGATGTTGTAAAAACCGATCGAAGTTTGAGTTTCTGCTGCACTTTGCTGACCAATGCATTGTTGACTTCGGTTGATTTCAGAAAATTGGATACAGGTAAAAACTGGTACGATGTGTTTATTTCACGTTGGTCTATTTCAGCAGGATTTGAAAACTATATCATGATGCAGACAAAAGTTGTACATGCACCTCACAGCAGCAGATCTTGGAAACATCTGAAGTATAAAAATCCGGTTAAATATTACTTTTTAAAATATTGGAAGGGACTGGACAAGATTTAATTACAATCGACCAATCATTTTCAAAAATGTATTGTATGTATTTGACCAGGACCTGTTGTAGCGAAGGGGTCCGTTGATTGTTTTTAGAAAAAAATCAGCATGTTTTTTATTCAGATAATCAATGCGCTCTTTCTTTTTTTCTTTTGTTCCGGTTCTTTTTCTTTTGCTGTTGGGTGTCAGTCGATAGTAGAATCCGATGATGGGCAGTTTGACTGCCTCTCCGCCATTCTTCAGCATATTGATCCAGAATTCCCAATCTTCTCTACCCATGGTCATGTCCTCAGCAAAACCGCCAAAATTGAATGCATCTTTTTTTCTGAAAATACCTGATACAAAAATCATGTTGTCTGTTGCCAGTTTGCGCAAACTGAATGGCTTTAGTTTCCATTCTTTTTGTCCATGTTCATTGAATTTGACAGCATTGCAATAAACTACTTTGACAGCCAAATTGGATCGAAGTATTTCTATCGCTTTTTCAATATAATCAGTACTGATCAGGTCATCGCCATCCAATGGCAAAATGTATTCACCTTTCGCCATGCGCATGCCTGCATTTCTGGCTTTTGAAACTCCTCCATTGGGTTGGTCAATGATGCAAATACCGGGATACCTTGATTTGAGTTGCTCTGCAACAAAGAGGGAATCATCTGTGGAGCCATCGTTGACAATGATGATTTCAATTGCCTGGTATGTAGAAGCGATGACCGATTCTACAGTAAAAGGCAAATATGTAGCCTGATTGAAACAGGGAATCACCACACTGATCAACTCATTGCTCATGTGAGAAAATATTTTTCAAATCTGCCAGTGGGATTTTTCAGCGCCAATGTATTGGGACCAAATTTTCGAATGGCATAGTTATTTTGTTTCAGCAATTCCATGCACAACGTGTATTCGTGTGAGGGGAGTCCTACGTTTTCAAACACAATTGCATGTGGATTGGTAGCGGGCAGGTCAAACATCTTGATGACTTCGAAATCAAAACCCTCTGCGTCAATCTGCAAGAGGTCTATTTTCTCTAAGTTATATTGCTTGATGAGGGTCTTGGGTGATATGACTTTAACCTCTTCCTCAACAATCCATTGATTGCTGTCTGATGGAATCTTTATTCCATGAACCTTGCAATTGTGTGCAACAATCCCGTTTTCAAAAGCCTGTTGAATTTTTTCTTTAGAGAAAGAAGCGAGTCCGGTTGCCCACCTCATTCGAGAGAATCCAATTTTATACATCCGTTGATTTCCATCTTCATACCCAATCGCCGCACAAATACACTGTATGCCCTTGTTTTTTTGGTATATTATTTTAAGAAAATCATGAAAGACTTCTGATTGCGGCTCCAGTAACACACCTTTCCAATGGTCTCTTTTGATAAATTTGTGAATAGGGTCATGTGTAATCCCATCATTGGCACCAATTTGAATGACCGTAAAATTTTCTCCCACTGATTTGGAATATTCATCGAGAAAAGCAGCGAGACTTCCTGCTTTGGGATGATAGAGGTATTGATAGAATCCTATGAAAAGAATATTGTTGTCAGCACTGAGTTGGAAGCGCAGATTTTTCCAACTCCTGTTGTACCATGATTTTATTGATTGCAGCAAACAGTATTAATTTATTGCTGCAAATTAGTTTAAATTCAATAAAACAGATTTGCCAGATGTCATCAAATGGTTACTTAGAGAGGACTACATTTAATTTTCCTGAAATATTGATAAGCCCTGTCAACACGCATCACTGGGAAGCACTGCAAAACATAGGTCGAACAACCTTTCAGGAGACTTTTCAGCATTCCAATACTGCATCTGATTTTCAGACATATGTAGACAAGAGTTTTTCTGAGCATCAAATTTTATCCGAGTTAAAAAATCCAAATTCTACCTTCTTTTTTGCCATGATTCAAGATGAAATCGTAGGCTACCTGAAATTAAATGTCCGGGATGCACAGAAGGAGCAAATAGGGTCAGATGCTATTGAAATCGAACGCATTTATGTTTTACAAAAGTACCATGGCCTACGCGTTGGGGATGCATTGATGGAAAAAGCTTTGTCGGAGGCCCGTCGTTTTAATATGAAATGTGTCTGGTTGGGAGTGTGGGAATACAATACAAGGGCTATTGAATTTTACAAGAGGAAAGGTTTCATCGCTTTTGATACGCATATCTTCATCTTGGGCAGTGATCATCAAACAGATATTTTAATGAAGTTGGAACTTTAAGCCAATGATCTTACCCAGCTGCTGTTCAGTTTTCTGTATTTCGAAGTAATTCTTGTATTAAATCGAACAATTTTGTCTTAAAATGGAATTACTGGACAAAGTTGAGATTGGGTGAAAAGCATTTAAAACGTTATTTGCAGTGCTTAAAAACGGTTGCCCAAAACAAAAATGAAAAAGCTGGCTCTTTTTGGAAGATCAAAAAATGTGCACCAGGAATTCAATAGATTCATGGTATACATAGAAACCAGCCATCCAACCTGTTTTCAGATCAAATATCCCAGAAAAGATTATAGTCCAAGAATCGATGAATGTACTTCTGTCCTATGGGAAAGAAAGCTACATGTCATCAAATCAAAACCTTTGTTTTTGGAAATATTTGTCACCAATCCAACAGCCATCAAACACTTGAACTGTGATGTAAAAGTGGATGAGTTGAATGGCGACAATGAGGTCATCAAGACAACCAGGTTTGCTTTCAAAACCGGACTCAAATTGGCTGAGTGGAAATGGGAGAAATTTGAAGTAAAGTCAATATTGGATTATACCGGAATATAATCATTGACCGCTCAAGCTGGTTTTTATGTTTCTTATTTCTTTATCCTTCTGAATACATATCTGGTAATGAAGATTCCGACTCCATCATCCTTGCCACCATCGGACTCAACAGCGCTATTTACAAATGTTAGGTCCCAGCCTTCTTCAGACATTGTATTTAATTTAGAAGTAACGACTGCATCGTTTGCTACAATATTTTGAAAACGTATGCCTCCCAGGTTGTAAAAGTTCAGGAGCTTGGTTTCGTCAAATGCTTTCACCCTGATATCTGATCTGTCTGATGAATTACGGGAATTGTCCTCTTCGCTTCTGGAAGTAGTAAATTCCTTGTAATCGCGGGCTTCATTGGATGAGATCATTCTTGATCTGCCAATGCCGTTGGGCACAATTGATTCAACAGTTGTAACGATGCGGTATTCATATTTCTGTGCGAAGCCTGTTGATGCTGTCAGAAGAAAACTGAGCAAAAAAAGAAATTGTGTTTTCATGATGGATGATTTATTTACATAAGTTACATAAAAAAGTTGAGGCCTATTTATTCAAAGCAGACATCAGTGTTTTGAAACATTCAACAGTTGAAAATTTTTCTTCGGTTTTAGTTCCATTCATGTACTGTAAAAAATTGCTTGCACTGGTCCATACCGTTTGGACAAATCCTCTGTAATGTTTTGCGTCTTTCTTGGGGGCTGATTTTTTAAATGCTTCATAGTCAGCTACTTGCTGCTTGGCAACATCTGCTTTTCTCCATGGACACATCATGACATCGAATCCTTTGGAGGCAAATACTTCTGCTGTTTTGGGGGCGGATTCATAATGCCAATCATTGATCACAACATTTTTATTGATCATATCAATCGAACGGTAGGTATCGTTCGTACTTCCTTCCCACATGCCCAATTTTGTCTCCTTCCCATCAATCATTCTATCCCCCCAGATCCACAATCTTCCATTTTTTGCATTGATATGCTCGTTGATTTTATTGACTTCGTCTGCAAATAATTTTGATCGGTCGAGTCCAGCGCATCTTGTACATCCACCCATGCCAATATAAAATACTTCGTCCATGCCTGCATGAAAGTGCTGTGTTTCACATGCTTCCATGATTTCATCTACAAGATCAAATACGATGCTGTGTACTTCAGGATGAAGTGGGCAATAGCTTTTGCAATACAATTCATCGTTGTTGGGCCATTTATAATTATCCGGCATTCGGATCCAAGGTGTTTCATCGAACTGAGGGTATTTTTTTAGCAGTGGACCCAAAGTGCTGGACCATGATTGATGTCCAAATAAATTGACCTGGGGAACCAATGTGATTTTGTGTTTGCGGCATACTTCCACAATGCGCTTCAATTCTGAAATGGAAAGAGCTGCAATGGAAGAAGGATCGTTGGATCTTTTTTCTGATGTTACCAGCTCGGGATGGGATGTATACTGATAATTGTAGTCAATCCGCATGATAAGCAGGTTGACTTTCCTGCTTGCCAATTCCTGATCAATGAATTGGATAAAATTGTCAAGGTCATTGTAAGAAGGGGCAGCAATACAAAACCCTCGTACTTCTTTGGGAAGTTTGGGAATGGCAAATGCTGAAACATTCAAAAGGAAGACAACCATGGCTGTAATCCAAAAATTCTTGGCTTGCATCGTATAAAATTTATATTAAGATAACCAATTCCTTTTTATGTTTATATTCAATTATTGAATTGACCCATATGAAAAAGCTATGCTTTTGTTTTCTTTTGTTTTCTCTTCTCCAGTTGGAGGCACAGGATACTTATATCAGAATAAACCTGATTGGATATGGAACGGACCAGCCTAAAAAGGCCTTGGTCATGTCCAAAACCCCCGTTACGTCATCATTCGGACTCTATGATGTTCAAGGCAATGTGGTCATGACAATCAAACCTCTACAGCTTCAAAAAGAAAGTTGGCCTCCTTTTCAATATTATTATGAGTGCAGGTTTGATGATGTCCGCAAACCTGGTAGCTACTACATTGCCAGTCAGGATAAAAAAATGCAATCTCAGCAGTTTGTCATTGGAAATTATCCTGCACTGCAGGAAAACGTAGTTCAATTCATGCAGACACAACGGTGTGGGTTCAATCCATTTACCAATGAAGTTTGCCATGCATTGGATGGAAGAAGTTTTTATGGAAATCGACCAGACTCTTCTTATGTTGATGCAACCGGGGGATGGCATGATGCAGGCGATCAATTGAAATATTTGATTACGGGCAGCAATGCCACAGCCAGAATGCTCATGGCGTACGAATGGAATCCAACTGCTTTTAAGGACAAGGTCAATGAATGGGGACTGCCACAGTCCAATGGTATCGCAGATGTGCTGGATGAGGCGAAGTGGGGATTGGATTGGATTCACAAGTTGCACCCCAGCAAAAATGAATTGATTCATCAGGTGGCAGACGACAGGGATCACCTTGGATTTAAAATGCCGCATGAAGATCCTGCCAATTACGGATGGGGTGTCAACAAATATCGCACTGCCTATTTTGCAAACGGCAAACCACAGGGGTTGGGTAAATACAAAAGTGAAGCAACAGGAGTGTCGAATGTAGCCGGACGCTCAGCTGCTGCCATGGCCATGGGGTATCGAATTTTTAAACAGGTCGCAGGACAGCAAATATTTTCACAACAATGTCTCCAAGATGCCATAGAGTTATATGAAATGGGAAAGAAACAGGAGGGATATCAACAGGGAAATAGCTATGGTGCACCTTACCGCTACAATGAGCGCACATGGGCAGACGATATGGAGTGGGCAGCAGCAGAGTTGTATGCTGCAACCAAACAAAAAAGCTATTTGGAGGATGCATTGCGCTATGCAAAAATGATTCAAACAACCTCATGGATGGAAATGGATTCAGCAGCACATTATGAAATGTATCCCTATGTCAATGTTGGACACTATGCATTGTGGAAAGTAAGTGATGCTGCTACCCAATCAGCTTTATCCAATTACTACAAACACAATCTTGAGAATATTTTAAAAAAAGGATCTCGAAATCCTTATGGTGTTGGTCACTTGTTTATTTGGTGTTCCAACAATCTTGCTGCAGCAGTTTCAACACAGGCCTTGTTATATGAGAAAATGACTGGCGACCACCGCTTCAGTTCGCTTTTGCAGGATCATTTGAATTGGTTGCTTGGACTGAATCCCTGGGGTACCAGCATGATTACAGGTATTCCGGAAAAGGGGGAATATCCATTGGATGTGCACATGCCATTTTGGATTTTGAACAAACAGGTTGTTTCCGGAAGTCTGGTGGATGGACCTTTGTGGTCAAGCATTCACGATCGCATGCTTGCCATCCGATTGAATGAGCCAGATGAATTTGCCCATCTTCAACCAGATCATATAAAATATTGGGATGACTTTGCAGATTATTCTACCAATGAACCAACCATGGATGGATCAGCAGACCTGATTATGCTGTTTGCTCATTTTTATGGCAAGTCACCAACTGCATCAAAAGCAGCGAAGAAATAATTAATTATTTGACTCCAGCCTTTTTGAGTTGTTGGATGATGTGCATGCCAACATGCTTACCCTGTTCCTGCCCATTTTCAATGGCATCCCTGAAATGAATGCCCCCATATAATCTTGAGATGGAAGCCTCGACTGCTGCTGCATTGAATGAGCTGAATTTTCTTGGCGGGAGTTCAAAAATTATTTCTGAATCATCAACAAATGAAACATTTTCTCCAATGAGAAACGAGAGCAATGCTGCAGAGGTGCTGGAAATTACAGAGTGACCAGATGTATACTCAGGGAAAGGAGGTGTTTGTAAAAGGGGCTGCCACTTGATATCGATGAATTTATTGATGACGGTTTCCGGACGAACACGATCTGTTGAATACTTTTCGTTCCAGCAGACGATGAATGCATCATACAATGCTATGGCCTCAATTGAAAGCGCCTGTATCATTTTGTGAAAGGGTACTTGCTGTTTAAGGGAGGCAATGGACGTGATGTTCATCCAATGACCACCCGGACTTATTTTCTTGAAACCAAGACTCATGTGCCCGGAAGTTGCAACCACGAAAGGATTGCAATCCCAAAACGCTGCAATTTCCCTCTGTTCTTGGGTGGGCGACTTGCCTATCCTGTATACTTCTTCTGTCAGCGCATGAAAACTGCTTTCTTTGGCAGTATCAAAAGGAACAGGTGGGCGTCCCCTGAATTGATTTGCTGAATCAATTACCATCGTACGCATAGTACGCCAATGAGGGTCCACTGCATCCATATAAGCTGGGGGAGTTGGAAACCAGTATCCGTCTTTTCTTTTGGGCCTGTATTTGGGAAAGGCACTTAGTTTGCCATATCCATCTCCTGCTGTGTATTTCAATATTTCATTGGCAACAGTTTTGGCAACAACCGCAGCTGCTGTTATTTCATCTGTGCTGTATTGGAGTGAGCGGACCCTTTTTTTAACAGATGCATATTCATTTTGCATATCCATCCCAGAAGGAAGAATGACCATTCCTGTTTCATAAATGGAAAAAAGTGCAGCGAGGGAGGGATCTTTGAGGTTGTTGGCCCCTATTGATTTTGGGAAATGTTTGATGTATGAAGAGGGGTGGATTGTTTTGCCTTGGGATGCGATGATTGCATTTGATCCGATCGTGCAATACATATAGTACCTGCTTGCAATCACTGGTGAAACCACATCATGCATCATCACATTGGATAATGCAAATACAGCATCTTTTACAAGAGGTTTGAGTTTTTCTTCTCTCTGTTGTGCCTGCACCTCAGTCATGCAAGAAGAAAGAGCAAGTAAAATTGAACTAATAACTATATGCCTGAAGCGGTTGATCTGAAGAGCCAACCAGTAAGATTTTTTTACCATCTACCATCAAAGTTAATGCAGATTTTACATCTCCTTCAATGTTGAGTCCACTCTTTGTAAGAGGAATGTATTCGAGGGATCCTTCTGTATTAAACTTGAACAGATTTCCTCTGTTTGCCTGAATGGCACCCATTTTAAGCCGGTTCAATGTTTGGTTTCCCAAAAGCAATACCTCCTCTTTTCCATCATGATCAAAGTCTTCTTTCAGCATGATTTTATTCGGAGCGAATTGAGCTTGTACGGGAAACTGATGTTGCGTGGAAAATTTTCCATTTTTTTGGGAAAACAGTGTTGTCATTTGTGTGGAGGCGTCGAGTGTAATTGCTTTTCCAAGATCTTCTTTGCTGAAAATATCATTCATGGTAGCTCCAGCGTACTGGGCATAGCTGAGAAATTTTTTTCTCATGGCATAGATCTGATCATTCAATTCATCTCGGCTGACATAGGGATAAGATTTCCCTTGAACATAGAAGTTAAAAAATGGATCAATGGAACCATTCCCGTCAAAGTCGGCATATACAAGCGTCCCAGGCTCTTTGGCTGAAAATTTGAATGGGGTGTTTTCTCCAATGTTTCCTGCTAAGAAATCTGTTTTTCCATCATCATTAAAATCGCTGAGCATAACAGACGACCAGAGTCCGGTTGGCGAATTTGGAATATATGTATCTGTTGCATCCTCAAATCCTGTTTTCAGGTTCACATAGACTTTGATTGGCATCCATTCACCTACCAAGATCATATCAGGGCGTCGATCATTGTTCAGATCTGTCCATTGTGCATCAGTTACCATACCAATCATGTCAAATGCAGTGCGCTGCCTTGTGAATACCCCTTTTCCGTCATTGATCAATAAATAGGATTCAGGGGTAACGGGATATCTGCCGGGAATGATTCTGCCACCTATGAATATATCTATGTCACCATCACCATCCACATCTGCTGTTCTCACACATGATTTGGAAGAAGCCGAAACGTTTGGAATTTGTTTCGAAGCTTGGATGAAAGATCCTTTTCCATCGTTGATGAAGAGTTCATCTTGGAGCGCAGGGGAATTGGGCATCCAGATTGAATAACCACCTTTGGCAACATAGAGGTCAGGCCAAGTATCATTGTTGAAGTCGGCAAATACTGCAGCAGAAACTGCTGTCTCTTCTTCATTGACAATGGAAAGCTTGGGGATGGACTCGAACATTCCATTTTTCTTTTGTACCCATATCTTACCTGGAGCCTCGGCATTGCCACTGATAAATATATCTTCCAGTCCATCTTTGTTTACATCGCTTTTTGCCATTACGGGACCCGTATTCGAGTACATCGTCAACATCAACGGCTGGCGTTTGAAGTCATTTTCATTGAAACTCTTGTGTTGATAGGGGATGGGAGCATTGATTTTTTTGAAAATGGTATTTGTATCAGTAGTAGCATTTCTGTGTTGAGTTGTAACGCTTGTATTGCTGAATTTGATCGATTGATCTGCTTTGATTTTATAATTGACTGTCTCGTTCATTCCACCTGGCCATATGATTTTAATTGAGTCAATCATTTCATTTCCAGCCAAACCAAAATGCAGTGTTGTACTGGCTGATGAAAGATATCCTCTGTTCTGATTCAGTTCCTGTAATTGTGTTAGGTCTTTTGTATGCACGAGCACTTTGGTTCCATTCAGTGAGCTTCCTTTTTCGTTTTTGATTTGTATTTGGATATAGTGATGCTTGTTAGCGCTGCGGGTATTGTTCTGATAAATGAATGCTTCTTCGTTGATATTGTTGACCACAATATCAAGGTCACCGTCTCTGTCAAGATCCGCAGCAACGGCTGCACTTGAAATAGCAGGCCTATCAATTCCCCACGCTGTTTGCATATTGGTGAAGCCAAGGTTATGGTTGTTGCTGAAGATGTAATTTGGAATTTTGGTGGACGGCATGGCTTTGATCAATTCCATCAGTTGAACAGGTTCTCTGTCCATCGCTTTTTTTACTTTGTAATCACCCCAATATTTTAAAAAATCCTTGTTGGTATAATCCCTCAGATAGCCATTGGTGATGAACAGATCTTTGAAGCCATCATTGTCAAAGTCAGCCAATATGGGCGTCCAACTCCAATCTGTTTTTGATATACCAGCCAGCTGACCGATTTCAGTAAAGGTTCCGTTTCCATTGTTGAGATGAAGCATGTTCCGCATATATTGCTTATGCAGTCCCTGTTGTTGCATCAATTCAAAAATTTCGTAGTTCTCCTGGAGCTGTAATAATTTTTGACGTTTGTTGTCTTCCGGCAGCATGTCTAACGTGACGATATCGGGCAAACCATCATTGTTGAAATCTGCAATATCGGTACCCATGGAAAATTGAGACATATGGGTCAGTGCCTGATCCGCTGCATCCGTAAATCCTTTTTGTTTGTTGTTGATATACAAATGATCTGGTTCGTTGTAATCGTTGGTTACATAGAGATCGGGCCATCCATCCAAGTTGATATCTGCAACAACGATACCGAGTCCGAATGTCAATGCCGATCTGCTGATGCCAACTTTACTTGATACGTCTATGAATTTGTTTCCGATGTTTTCGAACAGCTTGCATCCTGCATATTCATCCACTTCGCTTCTGAATTTCGCGAACTCCAGGTTGTCTACTTTTTTTGTACTGTGATTCAAGAGAAACATGTCGAGATCGCCGTCCAAGTCATAGTCAAAGAATGCAGCTTGTGTGCTGTAGCTCGGATCATCGAGACCATATTCTTTGGCTGATTCTTTGAACTTCATATTTCCCAGATTGATGAAGAGTTCATTTCTTCTGGTATCCGGTTCGCCTTTTCCGGAGTAACATATGTATATATCCAGGAGTCCGTCGTTGTTGACATCTGCCATGGTAACTCCTGTACGCCAGTGGCCGGTTCTCCCTTCTATGCCTTTACCCGCTTGTGCGCTGATGTCTTTGAAGCTGAGGTTGCCCAAATTTTTATAGAGCTTATTGGGTTTCATATTGGCTGTAAAAAATAAATCTTCCAGCCCATCATTGTCGAGATCGCCCACTGCCACTCCTGCACCGTTGAAAAAATATTCGTATGCCAGTACATTCAATCCCTCTGACTCATTGATTTCGTTGATGAAATGGACACCGGTTTTTTTAGGTTCTACCAGGGTAAATAATTTCTCCTGTGCATGTGTTTGCTGGCATGTAAAGATCAACAGCAGTATGGAAATTATATTTCTCTTCATGAATGTCGCTTACAAGATTACAAATCTACACGATAAAAAAGGCGCCCGAAGGGCGCCTTTTCTTATAATTCAGGTGAAGGGGTTATTTACCACCATCCCACCATACTTTGGTCATGAAGTTGTCACCACCCATTCTGTCAACTGCAGCTTTGTAGTTGGCAGGGTTGGAGCTGATTTCATTTTCCCAGTATTTCAAACGACGGGGAATTTCATTTGCTTCCCATCTGTTCGGATCTTTGGTGGGAGTCAGTACAGGGAAACCTGTTCTTCTCCAGTTGCTCCAAGACTCAATATCATTGAGATAGGTAGCAGCCCAATATTCCTCACCGATCAAACGAAGTTTATCAGCATTGGATGCAGCAGCGAATCCGCGTCCTGCAACATATGTGTCAATTTCAGCTTGGGTTCTTGCGAAAGAAGCATCAAATCCTCTCCAGTTATTGATAGCAGCTTCCACACCATTTTTGAAGTGTGTAGCGGCATCAGATGAAATCCATCCCAAAACTGCAGCCTCAGCAGCCATGAGCTGAACTTCAGCATATGTTTGGAGGATATAAGGATCTGACCAGTCCATGTATTTGAGGTTCAACATGGAGAAGATCCATCTTGGGGTTGGAGAGGCAGCATAAGCAGCAGCATCAGCTGCAGAGAGTGCAGTTGTGATGTTGGTTGCTGTATAGCCGTTTGGCATACCTTTTTGATCTGCAGGCGTGGTCTTCCAAGTTGCAGCAGCATCAGGATTTCCAGTGCCACCTGATACAATCATTAAACGGGGATCGTTGTTGGCAACCATCCAGTCGATGAATGTTTTGGAAACTTTACAGTCTCTTGAATACTTGTAGGTATTCCAGTATCCATCGTTCAAACCATTGCGGTTGATACCCTGTGGACCTTCAGCAAATTTGATGTGAGCATTGTCAGCATTTGAAGTGAAACCACCAGAATTGTATGCTTCAAGGAAAACAGTTTTCGCTGTCGCTGCATCTACTTTGCTCATGCGCATTGCAACACGCATCAACAATGAGTTGGCAAACTTCTTCCATTTTGCAACATCACCACCATAGATGAAGTCTTGTGCACCAAGATTTCTCGCAGATGCGCTGAACTTGTCACGGGCAGCCTTGATATCGCGTACCAATGCAGCATACACATCTTTTTGTGCCTGGTATTTAGGGAACCAGTTGGCAGAAGAATCCAATCCTTTACCAGCTTGCTCGTAAGGGATATCGCCATACATATCGGTCATTCTGTGAAGATCGAATGCACGCAACAAGAGTGAGGCTGCATAAACGTTTGCCTGATTGGCATCGCTTGCAGTTTTGTTGATTGCTTGAGAGAACAAGCGAATCACATCTGTAAAGTGACGCTCCATGTAGGCACCGCTGTACTGAGCACTGTAGAAATACTTATCACCGCTGAAATATCCAGCAGTAGAGGCAGTATGTTGAATCATGGTTGCAGCGTACAACATATTTGCACGCGTATTTTCGTATTCACCTGCGATACGCAATGTACCGGTAGAGAATAAATAGGCCTGGTCGATGTCAGAAACTGAGTTTCTGTCAATATTCAAATCAACGAGATCTTGTTTGTTACAAGAAACCATGATTGAAACGATCAATAACCAGGCAGTTGATTTGTAGAATATATTTTTCATAATCATGTACTGTTTAATTGATAATATAATCATCAGAAGTTTACTGCAAGGTTTACACCGAAGCTTCTTGTTTGTGGCATAGCGAAGAATTCAAGTCCTTCGGAATTACCATTGGTATTGTAAGAAGACTCAGGATCGATGTTGGGCACCTTAGACCAGAGTACAAACAAGTTTCTTCCTACTACAGAAAGTGAAGCAGATTCGAATGGAGTCTTCTTCAACACGCTTGCAGGGAAAGTGTAACCCAAAGAGAATTGTCTGAGTTTTCCAAATGATGCATCATACACCATGTTTTGGGTGATGTTTGAATAGTTCTGATAGTAATTATCGATTTTGTCAACCGGGATGGTCCAAGTTTGTTGTGCACCCGCTGCAGTTACACCGCTTACTTTCAAGCTTCCATCACGACCGGTAAGGGTCTCTTGATGCAAGCCAAACTGGTATGCGAAGTAGTTGGTACCTGAAACAAGATTTCCACCTTTTCTGAAGTCAACCAAGATGTCGAGTTTGAAATTCTTGTAAGTAAGAATAGAGCTCAAACCACCAGAGATTGGATGACGTGCAGGAGCGATGGTTTCATAACCACTTGTTGCAACTGGATATCCATCAGCTGTGTAGATGGGTGTGCCTTTTGAATCTGTTGCATGCTTATAACCTGCAATCATACCCAGCGGCTGACCAACAATGTGACGGATTCTTTCGCGGCGTACCCTTGATTCTTCCAAGTTGATGAACTGGATAGGCTGACCGGCAGCATTCTTGCCCAAGCTCAATACTTCACTTTGGTTGTTTGCGTAGATCAAAGATGCTTCCCACTTCAAATTTTTCTTTTGAACGATGGTTGCATTCAACATCAACTCAATACCCTTGTTGGACAATTCACCAATGTTGATCAATGTTGAACCGAATCCAGAAGTCGCAGAGATACCTGTTGCAAGGATGTCATTGGTTGTATTTCTGTTGTAGTAAGCGATGTCCAACCCAACCCTGTTTTTCAAGAAGCGGATGTCGGCACCAAACTCAATTTCTGAAGAAAGGTAAGGAACGAGTCCCTGGTTAGGGATAGATCCGTTGTTGATTTGTCCAAGGCTTGCACCCAAGTGACCAGCACCCACCAAACCATAAGTGAGGTTCAGTGAATATGGACTTGGAGCACCACCACCTACCTGTGCCCATGAACCTCTCAACTTAGCGAAGCTGATGGCTTCAGGAAGTTTGAAGGCATCTGAAGCGATGAAGCTCAAACCTGCAGATGGATAAACCAATGTATTGTTGTCAATGCTCAAAGTAGAGAATTGATCTTGACGAGCAGTTACGTTTGCGAACAGGTAGTTTCTGAAACCAACGTTTGCTTGTGCAAATACTGAGTTGGTTCCCAATTCAGAGAAGCCATAACCCAATGAAGGTGCAGCAACGTTTCTTACTGAATGTACGAATGGAACAACGAGGTCGTTTCCACCACCGCCTTTGTTTTCACTTGTGCGGCGCATTCTGTTACCACCCAACAACACATCAACAGAAAGATCACCAAAGTTTTTATTGGCTCCGATGAAGAGGTCGAGGTTGTTTTCACGGATGGTAGTAAGTGTTTCAAAGTAATCACCACGTGGTTTGAAAGCAGTACCATATCCGGTATAGCTTGCATCATCCCTTGTAAGGAAATCAGTACCAGCTCTACCCTGTACGTACAACCAGTCAGTAAGTTGGTATTTCAAAGAAGCATTTCCGAGGAAACGGTCTGTGATATCATTTCTGTAGAAATTATACATACCCCAGTATGGGTTTGTTTGGAAAACGTTTCCTTGGTAACGGAGTTCATTTCCATCAGCCAAAGCACCTTTTCCGTTGGCACCGAGAACAGCGTCCAAAGGAAGTGTGTTGGGAAACATGAAGATGGAGAAATTGCTGTTACCTGGAGAATCAGACAATCTTGGCCTGTTCTTTGCTTTTTGATTGGTGTATTGAGCAGAGACCGCCAGTGTAAGTTTTTTCAAAGTGCTGTTCACATTCATGTTGAATGTCTGGCGCTTGAAGCTTGCATTTGGCATGATGTCTTTGTTGTCCAAATCAGAGAAAGCAAAACGGTAGTTACCTGTTTGGTTTCCGCCAGACAATGCCAATGAGTGGTTGGCAGAGAGACCAGCTTGATAGAAATCATTCAAACCAAGTCCGTTGTGAGAGTATGGCCTTGATTTTCCGTCAAAGTTAGGAACCTGAGAACCATCCAGCTTACCACCCCAATGGCTATTTCCAATATCCAATGCATCTGAAGCAAGAGCAGGTTTGTTGCCATCTCTACCAGGACCGTATTGTTTTTGAAAATCAGTAAAGTCAAGTGCTTTGTCAGATGTAATGTTTGTATTGAAAGCAATACCTACACCTTTGCGCGCTTTACCGGTTTTTGTTGTGATCATCACAACACCGTTTGCAGCGCGTGCACCATACAATGCAGCTGCAGTATTTCCTTTCAGAACAGAGATGTTTTCAATGTCATCTGGGTTGATCGCAGCCAAACCGTCACCAGCGTCGTTTCCACCCCACATACCGGCAGAACCTAAGTTCGAGCTTTCCATGGGAACACCGTTGATCACATACAATGGCTGATCATTTCCCAACAGTGAAGATCCACCGCGAATCACCACGCGTGCAGAACCTGCAGCACCGGTTGCCGGAGTAGATACGTTCACACCTGCAACTTTACCAGACAAGGCATTACCTACGTTGGCAGTTCTTGATTCAGTGAAACGGTCACCGTTGATCTGGGTAACTGAATAACCCAACTGGCGCTTGCTTTTTGTCATACCGAAAGAGGTAACGACAATCTCTGCGCTGTTGAGTCCCTCAGTTGGAGTGAGAGATACTGTGATCGATGATTGGTCAGCACCAACTGGAACTTCTGTGGTGTTGAAACCAATAGAAGTTATGATCAGTGTTACTGCACCTTTCGCATCGATGCTGAAACTTCCGTCTTCTTTTGCGCTAGCGCCAACGTTTGTACCCTTCACCGCGACGGACGCACCAGAGATGGGTTCGTTGTTTTTGCCGACGATCTTGCCGACAATCTTTCTGTTTTGAGCAAACAAGGATGTTGCCAGAAACAGAAGAGGAATAATGAAATAACTCTTCATTCTTTTCATAAATAGCAGTTTGTTTGAATGATAAATTTATATAAAAATCCTTTATAAAATCAAGCTGTTCAACGAATTATATAAAATCCTGCACAAGGAAAACCAGCAGTTGGTTGTAAAATGCAACAATTATGTGTTATTGAATGATAAGGTGAAAGTGGCTGGAATTGATGATTTTTGAAACTTTGGACTCAAAATCAATCAATTTTTTGCGATAAATGTCAGGGAAATGGGCGATTCATTATAAAAATCAATGAATTAATAAATAATTATTTATATATAAATAATTTATATATGTAAGTAATTATTTATTAAAAAAAGATATAGAGGAATGAAAATAAAATCGGGTTATTTTATCAAAGGATACTTTGTTTCAAACCAATTCAGGTTGTCTTTGAGTCCCTCGTAAAAGAAAAAAACCTCACCCGGGACTGATTTTTTTCTATTGGAACTGATCATCTCCGTCATGAATTCAGGTGTTGCGAGTTTGCTTCCAATCTTAACCAGGACGCCAGCATAGAATGGAATTTTTTTACTTCTGTGGTAGCCAACTTGCTCGCTCATCACTGCATCGTATGCGGTGATATCATAACGGTAACATTGCGGAATAATAGCATCCACCCAGCTGCTGTCCACCCATGTTGGCCAATCCTGCAAATATTCTGCCAGTGACCATGGATAGGGACTTGGAGAAGATGATACGATGATGGAAGGCTTTGCTGCTTTCAATTCTGTATAAAAGCGTTTCATGAATTTGTTCAGTCTGTTGGCTCTCCACTTTACCCAGGCCTGGTCTTTGAAATCTGTGGGAGGTGCCTGATTGTTGTTTTCCAATTTGTATTGTGCAACCGTGAAAGGATCGTATCCGGCGGTTGATGGCAATGCCGGCAATCGGTCATCGCCCTGTACACCATCTACATCATATTTGGTTACTACTTCCTTTACCAAATTGATGATGAAATCCTGTACCTCCGGATTGAAAGCATTCAACCAATCAAATCCATTTTTCACCACCAACTTTCCCGCTTGATCCAATGCAGCCCAGTCTGGTCTTGCGTTTACAATCGGTCCGCCGTTGGCGCTGTAAGAAGAAGCGAATCCATATTCAAACCATGCGTGCACTTTGAGTCCGGCTGCATGTCCTGCGTCAATCATCTCCTGCAAGGGATCCCTTCCTGCAAATTTTTCCAATTGTTTCACACCTGTGATGGCACCCAAAACATTGCTGGGGTAGATTGTTCTAGCATTGTTGTACACAACAATGAAAATCTGGTTGATACCAGCTTTCTTGCAATTCGAAACGGTTTGTGTAATATTATCTCTTGAATCCAATGCAGTACTCGCAGTAGTGGTAACCCATACTCCGCGCCATGCATTAGCGTCCCACACCGGAGTGATGGGAGTAGGATTGGGAGTGGGTGTGGGTGTAGGTGTAGGAGTAGTATTGTTGTTATTTGTATTGTCAGTAGTTCCGCCGTCTGTCTTGGTGCATGCAAACATGAATAACATGGTAAGGCAAATGACCAGGGTGCAAGTGATTTTTCTCATGGCTTATTCGATCTGTCATAAAATTAAAGAAACAAAACTTTAGCATCCGGGTTTATTTTTTAAATAATCCGCTTAACTTTTCAATATGTCATTTGTTGGAAAATTTTCTCGGATCATACTTGGAATATGCTGTTTGATTTTCTCCCATCAACTTTTAGCACAACCAAAACCGAATATCATCCTTTTTCTGGTGGATGATATGGGCTGGCAAGATTGTTCTGTTCCTTTTTGGAACCAGAAAACCGAATTCAATCGTATATATGAAACTCCCAACATGGAACGATTGGCCAGGCAAGGCGTAAAATTCACCAATGCATATACGAATCCGGTTTGCACGCCTACACGCATCAGCATCATGACGGGCATGAATGTGGTTCGACATGGAGTAACCAACTGGACAAGTGTTCATAAGAATACTCCGACCGATCATCCGGATGAAACATTGGTTCCTGCCAAATGGAATTTCAACGGACTCAATCCGGTTGCAAAAACTGCAGACGCAGCGCATGCAACTCCTTTGCCAGTGTTGATGAAACAAGCAGGCTATCACAACATCCACGTCGGCAAAGCACATTTTGCACCTTACGGTACTCCCGGTGCTAATCCATTGAACATGGGATTTGATATCAATATTGCTGGAACAGCTGCAGGTCACCCAGGAAGTTTTCTTGCAGAAGATTTTTATGGTGCAAAAGCCGGGGATACACTATGGGCGGTAAGAAATTTGGATGACCACATCAAAAAAAATGATTTCTTAACGGATGCATTGACATCTGAGGCGATCCAGGAGATTGAAAACAATCGCAGTTCCAATAAACCGTTTTTCCTCTACATGTCACATTACGCAGTGCATGTCCCTCTGAACAAAGACCCAAGGTATTACCAGAAATACATCGACAAAGGAATGGGTGATGCAGAAGCTAAGTATGCTGGATTGATTGAAGGGATGGATAAAAGTTTGGGTGACATAATGGATTATCTGAAAAAAATCCAAGCAGATAAAAATACCTACATCATATTCATGTCGGACAATGGTGGATTGAGTTTGGCACCCCCGCGTGGAGGAAAAAAGTATACACAGAATATGCCATTGAAAATGGGTAAGGGGTCGCTCTACGAGGGAGGTATACGTATTCCATTCATGGTAGCGGGTCCTGGAATTCAAGCCCAGCAAACTGCTGATCAGTACATTATTGCTGAAGATTTATTTCCAACCATTTTGCAATGGGCAGGAATAAAGAATCCTGATCTCATTCAAAAAATAGATGGGAAAAATATCAATACATTCATTGAACACCCCTTAAAGAGTGATGATGAAAAAATATTGTTGTGGCATTATCCAAACAACTGGACCAACATCAATGATCACGGTATATCATGGTGCTCTGCCATGCGACAGGGCAAATGGAAGTTGATTTATTTCCACAAAGAGCAAACCCTGGAGCTCTATGATCTTCAAAAAGATATTCAAGAAGAAAATGATTTATCAGCATCCACACCTGATCAATTAAAATACATGGCGACACTGATGACAACAGAAATGAAAAAACGAAATGCACCCATGCCTGTGGTAAAAAAAACAGGCCGTCCCATTCCATGGCCTGATGAGGTAGTTGCTTCATTACAACACATCCACCGATGAAATATTTGCTCAGTCTTGTATTTTTTCTTCAGCTATATTTAAACGGGTTTGTGCAACCTCAAAAACCCAATGTCATTGTTATTCTCGCAGATGATTTAGGATACGGAGATCTTGGTGTATTGGGATCGAAAGACATCCGCACTCCCAACATAGATTTTATCGCAAAAAATGGAATGCAATTCAAACGCTTCTATGCAAATTCAACAGTTTGCTCACCGACCAGGGCATCTTTGCTTTCCGGAAAATACCCAGACAAAGTGGGTGTTCCGGGAGTGATCCGCCAAGATCCAAAAGACAATTGGGGACAGCTCAATTCCGGAGTTGATCTTCTCCCAAGTGTTTTGAAAAAAAGCGGATACAAAACTGCAATGATCGGCAAATGGCATTTGGGATATAGCAATCCGAACTTGCCCAATGCAAAAGGGTTTGAATATTTCAAAGGATTTCTCGGCGATATGATGGATGATTACTATACACATCGACGAGGTGGTGTAAACTGGATGCGCTTCAATGAATTGGAAATTGAACCACCCGGACATGCAACAGATTTGTTTACACAATGGAGTCTTGAATATTTACAGGAACAGAAAAATAACAAACAGCCCTTCTTCCTTTTTCTCTCCTATAATGCACCGCACTTTCCGATTCAGCCGCCAGAGGATGTTTTGGAAGACGTCGTCAAAAGACTTCCTTCGGTTGATGCAAAAAGGCAAAAAAATATTGCACTTGTTGAGCACTTGGATGCATCCGTTGGGAAAGTTCTTGAAGCACTTAAACAAAACAATCAGTTGGATAATACGGTTGTTCTTTTTACATCTGATAATGGAGGATCATTGCCTCATGCACAAAGCAATGGTGCACTCAATGGAGGAAAACAAGATATGCTGGAAGGGGGTATCAAAGTTCCGCTTTTCGTTCTATGGAACAATGTGATTCCCAAAGGAAGTCTATCCAATCAAATAACAATGACCATGGATATTTTCCCAACGATATGTGAATTGGCTGGTGTGCAACAATCCTCGGAAACCGATGGGCAAAGTTTTTTGACAGCCATGAAAGGAATTGATGACCAGAAAAAAAGAACATTGTTCTGGGTAAGAAAAGAAGGAGGTAATTACAAGGGTCAACATTATTATGCTGCCCGAAAAGGAGCCTTTAAGATTTTACAAAATCATCCCGATGAGCAATTCAAGCTTTACAATATTGATGCAGATCCATTTGAAAAGAATCAACTTGATTCATCGTTGCCTGTCTTTCAGGAGTTAAAGCAAGCACTTAAAAATCATATCGATCAAACAAATAAAACACAGTTGTACAAATGGGACCAAGGTGCAATTGTGCGAGGTGATAGCACAAGCAAAAAAATGGCCTGGGTCTTTACGGGTGATGAATATATTGATGGATTGACGACCATTTCACAAACACTTGAAAAAGCAAAAATCAAAGGCAGCTTCTTTTTTACAGGAAGGCTCTACAGGAACAGAGAAGCGAGAAAATTTATTTTACAGCTTTCATCTGCCGGGCACTATATGGGACCGCATTCGGACATGCATTTGTTGTACAATGATTGGAGCAAGCGTGACAGTTTATTGGTTTCCAAAGATTCATTGGTTGGTGACTTGAAATCGAATTATCAATCAATGCAAGCATTGGGCATTCAAGAAGACCAATTGTATTTCATTCCACCTTATGAATGGTGGAATCATCGAGTTGCCTCATGGTGTAAAGAGATGAATGTGCAGCTTATTAATTTTAGTCCGGGTACCGGCACAAATGCCGATTATACATACCCTGAAATGGGTCCCTCTTATCGCAGTTCAGAAAAACTACTTGAAAGGTTGTATGCTTTTGAACAGCAACATACGCTGAATGGAGCGATGGTGCTTGTTCATGTCGGAACCGACCCCAGACGAAAAGATAAATTCTATGATCGATTGGCAGAAATGATTCAGTATTTTCGATCAAAGGGCTACAGTTTTGTGAGGGTTGATGAATTGTTCAATCAATAGAGCATGAGAGTTATTTCTTTTCTTTTTCTTTTATTGAATTATACAATTGTTGATGCGCAATCAAAGCCCAATGTAATCATTGTATATGCCGATGATCTTGGCTATGGTGATTTATCCTGTTACGGTGCGAGTAAAATTCAAACGCCCAACATAGATGCGCTGGCAAAACGAGGAGTAAAATTTACAAACGCTCACTCAACATCTGCCACCTGCACACCTTCAAGATATGCAATGATAACGGGTAAATATCCCTGGAAAAACAAGCAAACAGAAATTCTTCCTGGTGATGCTCCTTTGATCATACCTGTCGGTCAAATCAATCTTGCCAGTATGTTCAAAGCTTCGGGCTATGCTACGGCGGTTGTTGGGAAATGGCACCTTGGACTGGGCGCTGGTACCGAAAAAAATTGGAATGCCAAGATTCAACCCGGACCCAATGAAATCGGGTTTGATTATTCTTTTATTTTTCCTGCAACGGCCGACAGGGTTCCAACTGTATTCATGGAGAATGGAACTGTAGTTGGACTTGATACGCTTGATCCTATCCAGGTAAACTATCAGCAAAAAATTGGCAATGAACCAACTGGGAAAGAACATCCATCACTGCTAAAAATGCAAAACAGCCCAAATCATGGACACGACAATACCATTGTCAATGGCGTTGGAAGAATTGGGTTTATGACAGGTGGTAAAATGGCAAGGTGGACTGATGAGGAGGTCCCACTGAGTTTTCTTGAAAAGTCAAAAGCATTCGTAAGTCACAATGCTTCAAAACCTTTTTTTCTTTTTTATTCGCTTACCGAACCACATGTACCAAGAGTTCCCTCTACCATGTTCAAGGGCAAAAGTGGATTGGGTCCGAGAGGCGATGCTATCTTACAAATTGACTGGGCTGTTGGTGAGTTGGTTGCTCATTTAAAAAAGCTTGGCATATATGAAAATACATTGATCATTTTTTCAAGTGATAATGGTCCGGTGCTCGACGATGGTTACCAGGATCAGGCAGTTGAAAAGTTGAACGGACATACACCTTGGGGAGCACTGCGGGGTGGGAAGTACAGTTCTTATGAGGCAGGAACAAGAGTGCCCACATTGGTCTCATGGCCAAACAGACTAAAAAGCGGCCTGGTCTCAGATGCATTGCTTTGTCAAATGGATCTGCTCCGCTCACTTGGTGCTTTGATTGGATATCGTTTTCATGATGCCAATGCATTCGATAGTCAATTACAGCTGAACGCATGGCTGGGTTTGGATCAACATGGAAGAACTTTTTTGATAGAGCAGGGAAGAGTACCCAATGCCATCATCAAAGGAGAATGGAAATTCATTCAGGCAACAAAAGGTCCTGCAGTGAATAAACTTACAAATATTGAGCTGGCCAACTCTAAAGAGGATCAGCTATACAACTTGAAGACAGATATCGGAGAAAAAAATAATCTCAGGTTAAAACAACCTGAGATTATCAAACAATTAGCTGAGCTGCTCAGAAAAGAAACTGCCTTATCAGTTTACAGCAGATAAAGATGCTGATGAATACTCTAGAGCATCGTTGTTATTTTCAACTGCGTTCCAAAGTGCATACCTTACTTGAAGCGCTTTTTTTGCAGCATCTGTCGCTTCTCTCCACTTACTTTCATCATCTCCACACAATTCTGATACCATATCAATTGCCAACTGGCTGTGGTGATCACCATCTACTTCAATGTGCCTTTCTATATAGTATTTAAATATGGATACCTGTTCTGGAACTTCAGAATACAATTGTTCAAGGAGTTTGTGAAACATGGAAGGAATCAAATCCTCTCTGCCAAATGTAAATACAGAAGCTTTGATATGAGCAGGGGCATCTAATGCAGTGCTGAATGTGAAATTCAGAAACTGCTTTACCTGATGCGGTAGTTCGCTGCGCTGAATCACATCGTGTATGGGCATTCCCTCTTGGATTGAATCAATCAAGTTTTGTATTCCTGACGTATCTGCATCCATTTGACGCATTGCTTTTAAATACAATTCAAAATGGCTGATTCTCTTTCCATTTTCATCTACATCCGATTCTTCTCCCAATACAATTTCATTGATGAGGTATCTTGTATTTGCAGTACCAACCGGTATCCAGGGAACAGATACAGAGGTGAGGGCAATCTGCAGCGACTTCAGCAGACTCATGAAATCCCAAACAGCGTAAACATGAATCTGGGTGAATTTTTTGAGCCCCTCTAAATCTTGGATGTTTTTATAAGCAGGATGAGACAGCAGTTTAACCCTCTCTGCTTCAATTTCTTGGTTGAGCTTTACTACATGCTTATTCATGCAACTAAAACAATGTTGTTTTCAAATTGTTCGTTTTCAAGGAGGCGGTTTAAAAATTTCTTTGTTTAAATTGTGGACATGAAAAAAATAATTCTTTATACAATTTTTGCATTTTTCTCTTTTCATGAAATTTCAGCACAGGAAGCAGATCAAGAGGTCAAAAATGTCATCAATGCTTTATTCGATGGCATGCGTGATGCAGACTCCTTGAAAATCCTCTCTTTATTTGCTCCAGACGCTTTTATGCAATCAGTTTCCAAAAACAAGGAGGGTAAAACCGTGATCAAGCGTGATGAGGTAGCAGGATTTGCATCGTTTGTTGGCAAGCAAAAAAAGGGAGTTGCAGACGAACAAATTGTTTTTGAGTCCATAAAAATCGATGGTGATCTCGCATTTGCATGGACGCCATACAAGTTTATTTACAATGGCATCTACAGCCACAGTGGCGTAGATGCCTTTTGTCTGGTGCGGTTAAATGGCAATTGGAAAATTCAGTACCTCATTGATACAAGGAGGAAGTAGTTTTACAGTTATTGCTTCAAAAACACCTTTGCGTAGTTGATTTTTCTTGCATCCATATGCGGCAGATGTGCGGTCAGTCTTTTCTTGAAACCAAGATAATCTTTTGGCGCTTTGGGTGACCATGCAATTTCCGCAAGTGCAAGAGCACGTGGATATGTCATGTACTCTGCATATTTGATGTTGCTGATGTATTCAGTCCAGACATTTGCTTGAATTCCTACTACATGTTTGGTTTCCTCTTCTGTCAATTCAGGCAGATCCGGTTCAAATGAATAGGATTTGGACAGCGGAAGATCGCCGCCGATGGCAAGTGGCTCAGTTTTGGCATCTCCCTGATAATAATCAAGGTAGAAGAAACTGTTGGGCGACATCACCACATCATGTTGTTGTTTTGCAGCTTCAACACCACCTTTTACGCCGCGCCATGACATGACCATGGCATTGGGGGAGAGCCCTCCTTCTAAAATTTCATCCCATCCCAATAATTTTTTCCCTTTGGAAGTCACGAATTGATCAATGCGGCGAATGAAATAACTCTGCAATTCATCTTCGTTTTTGAGTCCCAATTGTTTCATGAGGTTCTGGCAGAACCTGCTCTCTCTCCATTGGGTCTTGGGACATTCATCGCCACCAATATGGATATATTGTCCGGGGAACAATGCCATTACTTCAGTCAATACATCTTCTAAAAATTTAAATGTCTCTTCACGCGGTGCGAGCACGTCTTCTGAAACACCCCATCTGGTTGCAACCTGGTAAATCTTATCCGGATTGCATCCCAACTGCGGATAAGCAGCCAATACTGCCTGTGAATGTCCGGGCATTTCTATCTCCGGAATGACGGTGATGTATTTGCTGGCAGCATATGCAACTACTTCTTTGATTTGTTCTTGTGTGTAGAATCCACCGTGTGGTTTGCCGTCGTATTTTCTGTCACGGTAATGCCCGAGCATGGATTCTTTTCTTACAGATGATATCTGGGTCAGCAATGGATATTTTTTGATTTCAACCCTCCATCCCTGGTCCTCAGTAAGATGCCAATGAAAAGTATTCAACTTGTACATCGCCATCACATCTAAAAATCTTTTGATGTCTTCAACCGAGAAATAATACCTTCCCACATCCAGCATGAGTCCACGGTATCCGAACCTTGGTTCATCTTCTATCGTGCAATTCGGGATACTGATGTATGTTGCATTTGCCACATCTCCACTCATAGCTGGAGGCATCAATTGCATCAATGTTTGCAGTGCATAGAAGGCCCCTGCACCAGTACTTGCCTGGATGTCAATTTTTTTCGAAGAAACTTTTAATGTGTATGCTTCTTTCCCAATTGATGGATTCAACATAAAACTGATCGCAGCTGATTTTCCTTTGTTGAGCGAAAGACCGAGCGATCCAATTTTGTTTGCCTGGCCAATAAGCAGTTCCGCAACGGGAGTAAATGCATCGCTTCCAACGGACACCGCCATTCCTTTTTTTAATATAAAAGCACCTGATTGGGGTTGAAGTTTTTTGGGTTGTGGGATGAGGTTGTAAGACTGTTGTGCATGCACGCAGAGCAGCAACAAGAGGGCTGCAACAGTTGAAGTGATTGATTTCATATGGCTTTTGTTGTATGTGATATTAGTCTTATACAAGATATCATATTTTTTACGATCCCTGCTTTGAAAAAAGCTGTAAATTTCTATCATATAAGTACATCTCATGAAAAAGCAACTTATTTTCTTTTTATTGTTAGCCACTCAATTTTCTGCAAATGCACAAAATATCAAGGCCTTTGTTGGAGGTACTTTGATTGATGGATTTGGAGGGAAGCCGATTTATAATAGTGTAATTATTATAGAGAATGATCGCATCAAAACAGTTGGTACAGTTGGTAGCACTGTCATTCCCAAGAATGCCGAGGTCATTTCAACAGAGGGGATGAGTGTATTGCCTGGATTGTGGGATATGCATGTGCATTTGATGATCAATGGGCACAGCGATTATGATCATTGGGACAGTGCATATATGAAAGATTTTGAGAAAGTGATCATGCCTTCCTCAGCGCATCAATTGTTGATGGCGGGGGTCACCAGTGCACGTGATTTAGGCGGACCGCTAGAGGCGAGTGTGAATGTAAAGCGCAGAATTGATAGGGGTGAAATTCCTGGTCCCACGTTGTATGTTTCCGGTCCATTTATTCAGCATAAGCCATATCCACATACAGAAGCTTATCGATGGGGAGTGAATGGAGTGGAGGATGCGCGTGCAAAAGTGCGCAAGATTGCAGAAGCGGGAGTCAATGTTGTGAAGTTGATTGACCAGGATCAAATGACATTGGAAGAGGCACAGGCGGTTGTGGATGAAGCACATAAATACAATTTACCTGTTGTGGGGCACTCTCATCGTCCGGATGAGATCCGTATTGGTATGAAAATCGGAGTGGATTGTTTTGAGCATACCGGACTCGCATCGTCACCTGAATATCCGGAAGATATCATGCAAATGATCAAAGAGCGTACTGCGCAAATGAATAAAGGTCCATTTTTCTGGACACCAACCGTTGAAGGGTTGTACAATTATGAATATGTGCGCGACAATCCCGAGAAATTGGATGATCCATCCTGGCACTTGGGATTGCCAAGTAATATTGTAAGTGATATCAAATCTTCGTTGAAGTATCCTTCCCGCATGTCGTACTTCCAATTGACGCCGGTTCGCAGGCCAACGTTGGAAAAGAAAATCAATCAGTTGAAAAATGCAGGGGTTGTTTTATTGGTTGGAACGGATAGTGGCATTCCAATGAAGTTTCACAGTCAAAGTACATGGAACGAGCTGGATGTTTGGGTGAATAAATTTGGATTTGATCCCATGTATGCCATCAAGGCCGCAACTTATTGGCCTGCAGTCGCCATGCGAGTTGATAGAGATTACGGCACCATCAGTGAGGGGAAATATGCAGATATCATCGCAGTGAAAGGAGATGTGCTGAGGTATATTGATTTATTGCAGAAGGTTGACATGGTTTTCAAACACGGAAAAAGAATGAAATAACATGAAGCAACTGTTCATTTTTCTTTGTTTTTCCTTATTGGTAAATCAGTTTCAGGTATTTGCTCAACTGCCTGTGCCAAGCAATGGCCACATTGTTCGACATGAAAATTTTCCTTCAAGGTATGTGAGTGCAAGACATGTTGATGTTTGGTTGCCGGATGATTATACACCTTCAAAAAGGTATGCTGTACTGTATATGCAGGACGGACAAATGCTATTTGACAGCAGCATAACCTGGAACAGACAAGAATGGGGTGTTGACGAAACTTTGTCGAGGTTGATGCAGCAACATAAGATACAGGACTGCATTGTGGTGGGCATCTGGAATGGAGGACAAAGAAGGCATGCTGAATATTTTCCTCAAAAACCTTTTGAGGCTTTGTCAAAGGCCGAGCGAGATCAAGTTTACAATGCATATAGAAGCGGTGGGCAATCTATTTTTTCAGGTCTTTCGATTTCTTCCGATGATTATTTGAAATTTTTGGTAAAAGAGCTCAAGTCTTTCATTGATCAAACCTACAGCACATATGCAGATCGCTCCCATACATATGTTGCAGGAAGCAGCATGGGCGGATTGATTTCATTGTATGCCATGTGTGAATATCCAGCTGTATTTGGTGGAGCAGCCTGTCTATCTACACATTGGCCGGGATTGTTTTCCATGGATAACAATCCAGTGCCAGGATCATTTTTTTCGTACGTAAAAAAACACCTCCCTTCTCCCAAACGACATCGCATTTATTTTGATCATGGTACTGAAACCTTGGATTCCATGTATGCATCATTGCAGTTGCAGGTGGATGCTATCCTGAAACAGAGGGGATATGATACTAGTCAGTGGATCAGTCGTTCATGGCCTGGGCAGGATCATTCTGAGCGATCTTGGAGAAGCAGGCTAGAGATTCCGCTTGTTTTTTTATTGAAGCAGTGGTCATATTGAATACATCATCACCCTAGTTTCATGGCAGGATGCGGATTTTCCCATAACCATTGCGCAGTTTTCTGTCCTGCAGAAGATGATTGTATACTTTTCCTTCTTTGAAGTCGAGCACTTGCGCAACACCGATTCCGTTTGCCTCATCCCAGGTAATAAACATTTTATTGTCTCCAATGCTTTCCATGAAGTAGGTTTCATTTTCATATGCTCCTTTCTCGTCACCTGCCATGGCTTGCCAATGCATGGTTGAGTCGGAATCGAATGTTACATGATAGATAGATTCACCGTATGCATATTCAATGGTTTTCCCAATGATGTTTTTTGGTGTAATCACATTTTGGTTCTTTTCAGAACTATTGCATGATAGGAGTAAAAAAATAATTGATAGATATTTCATGTGCTTGGGTATTTTATTCAATCTAAATTGTATACAGCTTTTAAATTATTCATTGGGCTTAAGTCGAAATCCAATACTAAGTTCGGTAAAAACAAAAAACAGGTCAATTGCGACCTGTTTTCTAAACTTGCTCCCCTCACATACGAAAGATGCAGCTATATAATGATGATTGAGTATGTGACTATCATAAAATTAAAGGGTTGAACTTCGTGTCAAATTGCGGGAAGTTATACTTATAATTCTAAACGATTTAAGAATATAGCCTTACCACTTTTATTTGTATGAGTGCAGCAAAAACGCCTCCTATTCCGGTGTAGAGCAAGTCTTGTGTATCAAATCTTGAATCAGGTATATATAATTGGATGAATTCATATATGACCATAGCAATCACTGGTATAAGAAATAGAAATACTTTTCCTATTTTACTTTTCCAGGTATTTTCTTTTTCAAAAAGTACCATAAGTAAAGATATACCTATAACTGAAGTTATTTGAGTAAAAGACTCTTTAACACCAAAATCTTCAATAGAATGTAGATGCGCAAATGGACGATATAACATATCCATTGATAAATGAATTCCAATTAGGAAAACTAAAAGAATAATCGTTCTAATTTTTATTATACTAAGGTTATGCATCTTCCTTATTCTCCTCAATAATTCTTTTTAACTCGTCTGGTATCTCCATACTTTTAAGTGGGGGCACATTTGTTCCACCTGTATTACCAACCGGAATCTCTCCAACAAATGATTTCACACCTCCAACAAGTAATCGCGGGATTTGACCAAAGATTTCTCTTATATCTTTTATCTTGATGCCAAAGAGTAACATTTTCCAATGAACCAGCGTATGATGATATGGATAGGGTTGTCCAAGAATATGGGCACGTTCAAGATGATACCAACTTGACCTGAAATCGTTCATTGAGAAATAGCTACCAGCAATTTCCAACTCTTTATAAAAAAAGGGGGTTAGCCTATCAGGCATTGTGGTATGTATTTTCATATTGATTATTTAAAACGAAAAAGGGTTACACTATACAAGTATAACCCTTTTATCTTTATATCGCTCCCCTTACAGACGAAAGATGCAGCTATAATGTAATGATTGAATTATTGACTATCAGGAAATTAAAGGGATAAACTTCGTGTAGAATTACAGGAAGTGATAGTTAATTCTCCTTGGAAAACTCTAATATATCAGCAGGCTGGCAATCTAATACTTTACAAATTGCTTCCAATGTGCTAAACCTTATTGCTTTTGCTTTACCTGTTTTAAGTATTGATAGATTTGAAAGAGTCAATCCAACTTTCTCTGATAATTCATTCAATGACATCTTACGCTTTGCCATCATCACATCAAGATTTACAACAATTGGCATAATTTATACTGTTAAGTCGTTTTCATTTTGCAGTTCTATTCCTTTTTTAAAAACTTGAGCAATCACATATATCGTAGCTGCCATTATCAGAAAGGCGCCCGTATCATTCCAATATTCTTGTGCATTACTTATGTCATAGCCTGAATGTATAAGTCGTTTGGTATACTGTTTTGCAATGGCACCTACAATTGCTATAAAAGTTACCTCAAAACTTATTTTTTCTATCAACTTGGCAATTTCAACACTGAAAGGTTTCACGAAATTTAATTTCAAAAAGATTTTAACAACTAAGTAAAACAGATAGGCTTTTAGTGTTGAGATTAAAACAATAAAACTCATCAATCCAATAAAGTGAGCAAAGTTTTTCGCTTGTAGTCCAGAAAGGTCCAAACCTTTGTAAATATTATGAGCTACAATTGGTTTATAAATGGAGTACGTAAAATTGAAGATTAAGGCACCAGATTCGATACAGAATCCAATAAAAATAATCCAGGCAATTACATTCAATGCTTTTAATAGAAAATCGGTATTCTTTTCCATGCTTTTCTAAGTTTGTTACACAAAAATAATAAAAAATTATTGAAAAACAATAAATAAGTATTGATATACGTGTAGTTATGAAATAAAAAAGGGTCATACTATCAAAGTATAACCCTTTTATCTTTTTACTTGCTCCCCTAATTGACGAAAGATGCAGCTATAATGTGATGATTGAGTATGTGACTATTAGGAAATTGAAGAGTTGAACTTCTTGATAAATTTACAGGAAGTTATCAAAAAGTGATTTTTTCTATTTCCATAATCGCGTTTTCAATACCATTTTCTTTTTTCAAAAGTTCCCCTATATGTCTTGCATTTTGGTAAAGACTTTTATTCGTTAAAAGTTCTTTTACGCTATCTAAAAATATTTTCTCTGTCATTTTACTTAAAGGAATTGGTTTTACTGCAAATCCCCTCTTTGACGCTTGTTTACCCCAAAACATCTGGTCACCGATTGGATAAAGGATTGGACAAATAAAAAAAGGTTTTCCTGCTCTTAAACATTCTGCGGTTGTCCCAATACCTCCGTGATGAACAATAGCTTTCATTAGAGGGAATAGTATTTCGTAAGGGGCAGACTCAATGACCTTAATATTGGAGTTGTTTTCAATTCGTTCAGTTTGGTCAAGTCCCCAACCTTTCACTACAATTATTCTTGTGTTGAATTGTTCAGTCAGTTTAACAATGGCTGACTGTAAATCAAATTTGCTCTTAAACGGCATACTACCAAATGTCAATAATAAAGGTGGTTCTCCTGCATTAATGAAGTCTAAAAGCTCTTTATTAAGTTCTATTGATGAGGTTCCAAACCAGAATCCAGTAAACCTTGAATAATTTGGAAAGTCTTGGGGAATTGATAAAAAATGTGAACTTATACCGTAAATATTCCTAACTGCAGGAAGTGAAAACATTTTAGGTAAATCAAATTTTGCCCTAAATTCTCCGATTGGCTTTGATAAAAGTTTAACGCTCAAATTAGAAAATTTGTATGTCAGTTTATTCAGAAAACTTGGTATGGGAAACCCACTAAATGCGGGATTTGCAAATTCATTTGTCGGCTCAACGACAGGCAAAACATTAGTTCTAATCATTTTATGAGGAAATTGGTCAGCAAAACTGTCTGCCAATGTCTTCACGTGATAAAGAATAATGTCGCTTTCCATTGCTAATTTGTAAAACTCTATCAACGAGTTTGTAATTAGCGGGTAAACCCAAGTGTTAAGATTTCTCTTTACTGCAAAAGGATTCCCTTTCATCATCTTTTTCCCTTCGTCCGAATTTAAGAGCTCTTGAAAGTCTGCTTCAATCGGCGCAAAGTCGATTTCAAATGATTTAACTAGCTGTTCAAAGTTTTTTGCTGTAGATAAAGTGACTTTGTGCCCACGAAGTTTCAGCGCCTGTCCTAACATTGCATAAGGCTGAACATCTCCTCTCGTACCCAATGTCAATATTGCTATTTTCATTCAGTTCTTTAATCGTAGTTTTATTATTTTTTTTCAGATAGCCATCCAAAGATTATTCCCAATGACATTCCAGCTCCAACTCCTATTGATAACCATAGTGCAATATCTTTTTTGACTATTCCAATCATAACTCCCAAGATTGCCCCTAATGCAAATCCTATAGTTAGTCCTATTAACATTTTATTTTTTTCCATAAAAAAGGGTTACACTATGCAAGTATAACCCTTTTATCTTTATATCTGCTCCTCAGACTGGACTTGAACCAGTGACCCTCTGATTAACAGTCAGATGCTCTAACCAACTGAGCTACTGAGGAGTTTCCCCTTTTGGGGCTGCAAAAATAGGGATTTTCGTGATCTGTAAAAAGAAAAACCAAGGCAAAAATTAAATGCCAGTTACTGACAAACCCGGATCATGAGTGATTTCTCTGGTTTGGGTCTCAGCGCCTTGCACTGAATACAGGGCTCCTGAAGGTCCTCATTGGCGTCAAGGATAAAATAAAAAGCTTCCCCTTCCAATATGTCTTTTGGGAAGCTGCAAACATTCCTTAATGCAAATACATTCTCATGTTTGATATTGGTAACTGGATCCACCCAAGTTCGTTCAATCAGCGACTTGTCTATATCCCCACTTAACCACTGAATGGTAATATTGCCGCAAATTCCATTGATCAACAACTTTCCCTTCATGCAGCGTTCGCCTTCGATCTCTGATTTATTACACTGGGCACCCAGACTTAAAAATCCAACCAATATGATGAAAGTGATTTTTATTGATTGCATACCCTGATCATTAAACTTTTTGTAGGTATTGGGCGGTATGCCAGGCATCTCGGGCATTCTGAGCCTTTGGGGTCATTGTCAATCACAAAATAAAACTCATCCCCTTCCTTCAATGTACTCGGAAATGTGCATAGACTCTTCAACGCAAACACGTTTTCATATTTTTTTAATGTTTCTGGATCCTCCCAGCTCTTCTCAATTAAATTAGAATCGATTTTCCCACTCAATACCTGAATGGTGATATTGCCGCAAATCCCATTGATCAAAAGCTTTCCTTTGATACAATCTGTTTCTGCATCAATTTTTGAGCAACTCAATGAAAAAAGTCCAAATATTACCAATGTAAACAGTCCGTTTTTCATGACTCAAAAATAATTATCCTTCCGTTCTTAGAATCGATTTCATATCATTGCTGCATGAATTTGCAACCTTTTAACTTATCCGATCAATGGGTTCAATTGATTCCTTTGCAGGAAAATGATTTTGAGCGCCTATATGAAGTTGCTCAAGATCCCCTCATATGGGAGCAGCATCCCAATCCAGATCGATATAAACGAGAGGTCTTTCTGAATTATTTCAGAGGGGCTCTTGAATCAAAAGGTGCATTCCTGATTCTAAATGCTGATAGCCAAGTAATCGGATGTACCCGGTTCTATGATTTTTTTCCTGAAAAAAGTGAAATTAAAATCGGATATACTTTTTTTTCAAGGGCATGCTGGGGAAGTCCATACAATCGCAGTGCTAAGATGCTGATGCTGAACCATGCATTTCAATATGTAGATCAAGTTATTTTTCATGTGGGTGCAAACAACATTCGATCGCAAAAAGCCATGGAAAAACTTGGCGCAAGTAAAATTGGAGAGGAACTCGTTGCTTATTATGGGGAAGCGTCCAGAAATAATTTTGTATACAGAATTGAAAAGAAAATAAACAATCTATCTAAGATAGTCAAACTATAAATTATCTTTTCTTTTTTAGCTTGTACTTGATATTGTTTTCTTCAACCCTGAATGCTACAATATCCCGGATTAATTTTTTGGGGATGCGTTTGCCATGGGGAAATTGAATGGTTGATTTAGATGTGACATAGCTGTTGAGGAAGGACGCAAACGCCTTCATGGCAGATGGCATGGGGTATATAGCCATGTGCTTTTCCCAATTGGCATAATAGACTACAATGCCGTGTTGCTTTAGTGCCGGCATTCCATAGCTGATGCAGGATACAGCATCAGGTGCTGAAGCGCAAATCAGTTCGTGAAATTCAATGAAATCTTTTCGATGTTCAAGAGGAACTTGCTGAATATACTCTTTGGCTGAGGTGGGTTTTTTCAATTTGATTGATTTAAATTTAAAACGACTTCACGCTTTCTAAAGTTAATCGAATTCCCAGCATCATCCATCTTCCCGGCATTTTTGCCCCTAGAAAATCTGCATAAGCAATATCAAAAACATTTTCAATCTGACCATATAGCGAAGCTCTCTTGTTCCATACATATGCATCAGCTCTCAGGTTCAGAAGGAAGAAGGATTTGCTTACACTTGCAGTTAGATTATTGGTTTTTTGCTCAGCTCTGTTTTTGTAAAGCGTGCTAATAGAGAACATGCCTAGCTCATGACTCAATTGAATATTGTTGTTCCAAATCATATTGGCAATATTGGATAGATAGAGTGAAGAAATATTATCGGCTGCTGCTGCATCTATCAATGTAAATCCACTGTTCCACCTCAATTTCATGGTATTCGACACTTGATGCGTTCCATTGAAATCGATTTCCGCTCCAGTGGTATTCACATTGGCTATGTTCATGGCCAGTGCATAAAGACCATTGATCACCAAATTGCTCTTTCTTGGCATGTTTTCATATTTCGTCTGTACCCAATCAATCATATTGGTCTGGTTTCTCCTGAACAATGTTGCATGAATTTGAATGGGTTTATTCAAAAAGAAATCTGCCCCGATTTCAATATTCAAACTCATCTCGGCTTTCAATGCAGGATTGCCAATCCTTCCGCTTGACACAATTGTTTTGTTATAATTATTGTATCGCTCTGTGAAATCTGCATCTCTCGCGCCTTTCCCTATGCTTCCTCTGATTGCAATATCATTCATGATATACGACGCATTGAATTGTGGGATGAAGTTCCATTTGTATGATCGATCCCAGTCCAAACGAAGACCTTCGGTTAAAAACAATCCCTTCAATGGCTGATGCATCAGGCTCGAATAAAGTCCAATATGTTGATGGGAATGGTTGCCTCGATCATTGGAACGAATAACTTTATTGAATAGCTGAATGCCGCTGGTCCATTTGGCTTGTTGCCATTTCAACTTTTGAATCTGTCGGATATCTGTGTTGAAGAGTTGTGTACGATTGTCGTTTGCAGCAGCGCCTGGACGAAATACATATTCATCCCGCAGTTGCCTTGCACCCAATAACAAATAAAAGTCAGCCTTAGAATTGGATTTTGTCAGAGATGCCTGCTGCCAGGTGGAGTTCACTGTTTCTCTTGCTGTATCAGACATAAAATTGGTATAAAAATTCTGGGCATTGAAATTTCTTCTGTCAACTGCACCTCTTACCAGCAATTGCCAATCATGTGATAGTTTTTTGGCCAATCGCAAACTGTATAAATTAGCCTCTATAAATCCACTGGTACCGCGCAGGGGCTGTCCATCTGCTTTATTTTGTTGTGCTCCAATGAACAAAGAGCCTTTTGG
>VFQT010000555.1_pt1 | contig 53378 bp, 49 predicted proteins | sample 3512381 | NCBI WGS metagenome assembly VFQT01 (sample SAMN10412376, study PRJNA504923) | tailings metagenome | isolation source: Relicate 2 Philex TSF3 active mining site | place: Philippines: Tuba, Benguet | collected 2017-08-29
TGTCAATTTTTACAAAAATGACAGTTATCTGATTTGGTTAACAAGATCTTAATAGCCCTTGCGTAGTGTTAACAACCCGCTCTCGATGTCGTGCTACCTGCAGGCTATCGAGGTGAGTGGGATCAACACCGTCCCTGCGTGCGGCTCCGGTGGCGACGTGACAGCGGACGCAGGATGCCAAGCGTCTAGAGGACTCGCATTTCGTGTAGATCCAGAACCCATCGAATCTCTAAGTCAACCGCTCTCAAGAAACGCGCCTCTGGAACAAACATGTTCCCACCATGGGTGCTGGTGTGGACAAAACGAACTTTTTTCTTTGTAAATTCAATGGCCAAAATTGAAAATGGCGCTCCCTAGGGGAATCGAACCCCTGTTTTCAACGTGAGAGGCTGACGTCCTGACCGCTAGACGAAGGGAGCATCTCAGGCCGCTTTCTATATGTGAGGCAGCGACGGAGTGCAAGCACTTCTCGCCGGCCAGATGCAATCATTCTGTCGCGACAGACGCCGGCCTCGCGCAACACCGATTGACAGGCGGTCAACCGGATCTGCGGCCGTTGTCCATGAATGACAACAACAGCCGCACCGTCGCTTCCGGCTGCTCCTGCTGCACCCAGTGGCCGGCCCCCGGCACCAAATGGGTTCCGCGATAATCGGCGCAGACCTGTCCCTCCATGCGCTCGAGCGCACCGGGCATCTGGTGCACTCCCCAATCGCTCGCCCCCGCGATGAAGGTGGCGGGCACCGTGATCCGCAAGCCCGAGAACAGCTCATGCTCGGCTACGAGTTGCGGATCCAGCCGTGCCCGGTACCAGTTGAGCCCGCCCTGGAAGCCGGTGCGGGCGTATTCTTCCGTATAGACGCCAAGCTCGGCTTCGCTGAGCCAGCCGCACGCAGCGATCTCCCGTGCGGCCGGCATCGTGTCCGCCACGCATTCCGCCATGGTGCGCTCGAGGTCCATGACATAGTAGCGCGGCAGCTTGCCCAGTTCCTCCGCCGTCCAGGCGGAGAGCCGATGGATGACGTTTCCCGGCCAATCCGCGCTCTTCTGATGGAAGTAAGCGCGCAGGAAGGCGTGGAGCCCCTGCGAGCAGGTCATCATGTCCCGATTCGCTTCGCGGGTCGCGTAATACGCATGATAGTGCTTGCGCGGGGGATCGAGCGCGGCGAGCGCAGGCGTGATGCGTCGCACGGGCGGCAACCGCGCTTCGAGTGTCATCGGCACGCGCGCGGTGTCGTATGCGAGTGCAGGAGCTCCGGTGAAGGGCGCGCTCATGATCGCGACGGAACGGAAGATGTCGGGTCTCAACATCGCACACCACCCCGCCACCGATGCGCCGAAATCGTGCCCGAACACCCCCGCCACCTCGCGGATGCCCAGCGCCGCCAGCAATCCGACGACATCGCGCGCAAGGTTCACAAGCCGGAACGACGCGAGGTCACCGTCATATCGGTCGTCCCATCCAGTCGTGCGGCCGTAGCCGCGCTGATCCGGCGCCACGACGCGATACCCCGCCTCCGCCAGAGGCAGCATCACGCGGCGCCAGCTGAAAGCGAGCTCGGGAAAACCGTGCAGCAGCAACAGCACCGGCGCACCAGGCTTGACCGGACCGGCCTCCAGCACGTGCATATCGAGCCCGTTCACCTCGCGCACCACACGGCGGCGGATGCCCACCGGCAACTCGCACTCGAGCTTCGTTCCCATGCTTGCCTCGCGTTTGTTGACGGCCTTTATCCTAACCGCGCTTTTCGGACTGGACAGGCACCGAATTGTGCCTACCTTTCCGCCAGTCTCAACGAAACCGGAGTCGCACCATGACATCGGCAGCGACGGATCGCGATACGATCCGCGTCTATTGGCACCCTGGCTGAACCAGCTGCCTCCGCACCAAGGAGTTCCTTGGCAAACACGGCATACCCTTCCTGTCCCGCAACGTCCTCGAAGACGAGGGCGCGTGGGACGAGCTGAAGCCTTTCGGCATCCGCATGGTCCCGGTCGTCACGCGCGGAGACGCGTGGGCGAATGGTCAGATCCTGCGCGATGTCGCCGACATCGCGGGCATCGACCTCGGCGAGGAGAAAATCCTTCCGCCTGAGGAACTGGTGCGTCGCATAAATCTCGTGCTGACGGCCGAGCAGCGACTATTCGGACAGATGCCCGAGGACAAGATGCAGGGCGAGGTGCCGGGCCGTCCCCGCACGTTCGCCAACCTGGCGTGGCACACGTTCAACGTTGTCGATGCGTGGTTGGAGTTGGTCGTCGACGGCACGCCTCTCGTCAACGGCGCGTACAATCGCAACGCGCCGAAGGACAAGGCCCGCAAAGCCGACATCCTCGCTTATGGCGCCGACGTGCAGACACGCTTCAATGCGTGGTGGGAGCAGCAGGGCCAGTACCTCGACTATTCCGAGCACGCGGACGTCTATTATGGTGAGCAGTCGTTGCACGACTTCCTCGAGCGCACGACGTGGCACTCGGGCCAGCACTGCCGGCAGATGGCGATGATCCTGGAGACGTTCATCGGCATCGCGCCGAAGGACCCGCTAGGTCCCGAGGTCTGGGCCGGCCTGCCCATGCCGGAAAAAGTGTGGGACGACGAGAAGCCGATCAAGTGAGCGGAAATCGTCCGCGGTGAGAGAAACGAGGCCGGGGCTCATGCGGGCGCCGGCCTTTTTTCATCCCTCCCGGAAATAGTCCGGCTTCGGGATGGTCCACAGATCCCCCCATAGCAAGCCGCCGCCGTCCACATGAACCACCTCGCCGGTCACGAAGGCGCCGGTCGGCCCCGCGAGGTAGCACACGGCGTTCGCAACGTCGGAAACGTCACCCATGCGCTTCATCGGGTTCGTCTGCGGGAACCGGCTGCGCGCTTCCTCAGGGTAGACGTCCATGCCCTCGGTCTCGATCACACCCGGTGCGATGCAGTTGACGCGGATGCCGAGCGGCGCCCATTCCACGGCCACGGTCTTGGAGAGAGCAGCCACGCCTGCGCGCGCCGCCGCCGTGTGCGCGATACCCGGCATGCCGCGATCATAGACGGCCACGATGTTGACGATCGCGCCGCCTCGTCCCGTGTCGCGCCAGTGTCGGGCTGCGGCCTGCATCATGTACCAGGTGCCGTTGAGGTTGGTGTCGATCACCGCATTCCAGCCCTTCGGCTTGAAGTCGATGGCGGCCTGTGGGAATTGTCCGCCCGCATTGTTGACCAGCACGTCGAGCGGCCCGAGCTGCTCCGCCACGGCAGACACGGTCGTCGCGACCTGCTCGGGTTCGCGGATCGTCATCGGAAGAGCCAGTACTTCGGCCTTCGTGTACTCGGCGATACTTGCCGCTGCCGCTTCCAGGCGTTCGGCATTGCGGCCCGTGATCGCAACTTTCGCCCCCAAGCGCGCAAGCTGGAACGCGATCGCTTTGCCGATTCCGCGACCACCACCCGTCACCAGCGCGACCTGGCCCTTGAAGAGATCGTCGCGAAACACAAGCGGCAGTCTGGCGAGTTCCTCGTCGGTTCGTCCGTAGTGCATTCGGGTTCTCATGTTCTCTTGGCGGATAGCCCGCGTCATCTGCGCCGTTTCAGTGCGCGCAGATCGATCATGCCCGGCACCTCGCGCGGATCGCTGGCCGAAGGAAAGATCGTGTGCTTCTGGATCTTCTGCGTGCCCGTCGTCGGCAACTCCCGGGCGAACCAGATCCAACCGGGCGGCTTGTAATAGGCGAGCCGTGCATTGCAGAAAGCGAAAATATCCTCGGCCTTCGCGCGGTCGCCCGGGCCGGTCTTCAACACGATGCAGGCCAGGACTTCCTCTTCCCGGATCTCGTCCTTCACCGCCAGAACGGCGGCCTGTGCCACATCCGGGTGCGTGAGCAGCAAGGCCTCGATTTCGGCGGCAGCGATGTTCTCACCGGAGCGGCGGATGATGTTCTTCTTACGGTCGACGAAATGCAGCATGCCATCCGGGGCCCGATAGACCGTATCTCCCGTATGAAACCAGCCGCCACGCCACGAATGCTCGGTCTCCGTCCCGTTCTTGAGATAGCCGAGGAATGCGCCCCGACGCGGCGTCGCAGCCGAGTGCCGCACGACCATCTCGCCTTGCGTGCCGTCGGGCACTTCGTTGTCGGCCTCGTCCACCACGCGCACGTCGAGACCGGGCACCGCGCGCCCCATCGCACGCGTGCCGACCTTGCGCGGCTCGGTGCTGTCCATGAGGATGCGGCAGGTCTCCGTCATGCCCCAGATCTCCAGCAACGGGAAGCCGAAGCGCGCCTCGAATGCCGCATGCAGCTGCGGCTCCACCCCGGCGCCGACGCCAAACCGCACACGATGCCCGTCCGCCGCTCGCACGTTGTCCTGCAACATCAGCATCTGAATGACCACGCCCAGATAATGGATCACCGTGGCGCGCGTTTGCACCACCTCGCGCCACCAGCGCTCGGGGTGGAAGCGCTCGGGCTGCACTTGCGCGCTGCCCGACAGGATCGCGCCGAAGAACGACACGATCCCCGAATTGACGTGGTAGAGCGGCAGCGGGTTGTAGATCCGCTCTTGTCCGGTCCGGAACTGGGCACGCCCACCACGCGTCAGATACCAGTCGCCGAGCGAAACTTCGTAGCCGTGCGACAGCATACAGCCTTTCGGCTGCCCTGTCGTTCCTGACGTGTAGAGAATGCTCGACTCCGTCAACGGCGTCGGCTCGGTGCCGGCGGCTCTCTCGCGCGGTACCGGCGGCGCCTCGTCCTCTCCGAAGACGAGAACGGCCGGCTTGTGCGCGCTCACCCCGATACCCTCCATGGCCTGCTGCCTCCTGGAAGAGACGGTCAACAACAGGTCGGGTTCCGAATGGCCGATCAGATAAGCAATCTCTGCCGCCCGGTATTCCGGGTTGACCGGCACGCACGAAACGCCGATCGCGTTCAACGCCAACTTGGCTATGAAGAACTCGGGCCGGTTCTCCAGCAGCAGCGCCACGCGATGGCCGACGCCATAGCCCGCCTCCCGATAGCTCTCCATCAGGCGGCGAACGCGGGCATCCGTTTCGGCGTACGTGAGTTCGAGACCATCCGGACAGTAGTCTCGGGCGGGGTTGACGGGCACGACGACGAACGGCCTCTCGTCGTGTTGGCGGACCGCTGCCTCCCAGACTTCGCGAATCGTCTCGCCGTCGCGCACTTCGCTCATGCTCGCGTCCTCCTGTACGCCCCTCAGGAGTTCGGACCGCGATCCATGGAGATCGGCTGCCAGCGCACGAGCGTGCTGTCGGCCAGAACCTCCGGATTAACGCACGACATCGGCCATCGGCCGGAAAGTACGTTGGCGATCTCCTGGCCCACGCGCCTCTTGCGCGCCGGGTCGAAACGAGCGGACGCGGAGGCGTTGTGCGGCGACAAGAGCACGTTCGACATGGCAGCGAGCGGGCTGCTGGTCGCCAGCGGCTCCACCTCGAAGACGTCGAGGCCGGCGCCCGCGATCCACCCCTCCTGCAACGCCTTGACCAGCGCGCTTTCCACGACCGTCGGACCGCGGCCGGTATTGATGAAGAGCGCCGTCTTCTTCATCTGCCGGAAGTGCTGCTCCTTCAGATAGCCCTGCGCCTCCGGCGTTGCCGGCATGTGCATGGAAATGAAATCGGATCGCGCCAACAGCTCCTTGAGGCTTACGGGCTCCACGCCGTGCGCAGCGATCGTCCGCTCGTCGAGGAAGGGATCGTGCGCGATCAGCGTGAGCCCGAACGCCTTGGCGCGCTGCGCCGTCGCCCGCGCGACACGGCCGAAGGCGATGAAGCCGAGAGTCTGCCCCATGAGACGCGGTATCTTGAGCAGCATCGGCCTGCCCTCTGCCCAGCGCCCTTCGCGCACCATGCGATCCTGCTCGAGCGCTCGGCGATGCGTGGCAAGCAGCAGCATCATGGCGTGGTCCGCAACCTCCTCGATGAAGGTATCGGGGCAGTTCGTGACCGGGATGCCGCGTGCCGTCGCGGCCTTCACGTCGACAGTATCGACGCCGACGGACCCCAGCGAGATCACCTTGCACCCGTCGAGAGCATCGATGATGCGCTTAGAGAACTTCATTCCCTTGGCATAGACGGCGTCGGCATCCTTCGCCGCTGCGATGAACTCGTTCTCCGTCGCCCCGCACTCGACGATCTCGGCACCGACAGGTTCGAGCGCTTCCATCTCGTAATTGTAACCGCCGAGCCCCGTGCTGATCGTCGTACCTTTCGTCGTGACAACCTTGAACTTCGCCATGATGTCTCTCTTTGCAGCGGTTCCTCGCGGGCCAGACTATGCAATGTCGCGCGGCCGCGCCAGCGATCCCGCGTCGCGCATTGACCCTGTCGGGGCGGCAGATCGGATGCTATCGTCCCTGCCCAATTCCAACCCAGGAAACGCTCCCCAGAACGAGGCAACCCCCACATGAAGATCACGGCCATCCACGCCCACTATGTGCGCATTCCCTTCGACATGGGCGCGCCACGGCAGGAATTCGCGGGCCTGCGCTTTCCAACGATGGATCATCTGCTCGTTGGCGTCGAAACGGATGCCGGCATCACCGGCTGGGGCGAAGGCTTCGGCCACACGATAATTCCCGCCACCAAGACCGCTCTCGAAAAGTACGTCGGCCCTTGGTTCATCGGCAAGGACCCCACCCAGATCAACGCGCTGCACCGCGAGGCGGCGCAGGCCTTTCACATCTTCGGCCGCAACGGCCCCGTCGTGTACGCCCATTCGGCGATCGACATCGCGTTGTGGGATATCGCGGGCAAACGCGCCGGCCTGCCTGTTTCGGACCTGCTCGGCGGCACCCGCCGCAGCGAGGTGCGCGCCTACTCCAGCCTGATGCGCTACAGCACGCCCTCGACGGTGGCGAAAATCTGCGCCGACCGCGCGGCCCAAGGCTTCACGCATATCAAGCTGCACGAACTCACCGTCGACGCCGTCCGTGCCGCGCGCGAAGGCGCCGGCCCCGACATCGAGATCATGAACGATGTCAATTGCCCCTGGTCCGTCGAAGAGGCGATGCGCATGGAGCGCGCCTATCGCGACGCTCGTCTCTTCTGGCTTGAAGAGCCCGTATGGCCGCCGGAGGACCACGTCGGCCTCGCGCGCGTCCGTAAGGAAGGCGCGACCCGGATCGCCGCCGGTGAGAACGCCGCCGGTCTGCACGACTTCACCGATATGTTCGTGAAGGGCTCGATCGACGTTGCCCAGCCGAGCGTGACGAAGATCGGCGGTATCACCGAAATGCGCAAGATCGCCGCCGCCGCCGAGGCGCATTCGGTGCAACTCATTCCGCACTGCGCCTATTTCGGCCCGGGCAACCTCGCCTCGATCCACGTCGTCGCGTCGCTGTCGACCGATACGCTGCTGGAAAACATCTACGCCAACCTGGAGGCGAGCCCCTATGGCGACGCCATGGTCGCCAAGGACGGCAAAGTCCGTGTGCCAACCGGACCGGGCCTGGGCGTTGATCCCGACATGAGCATCGTCGAGAAGTACCGTGAGGGCCCCGCCGTCCGCATCGCCTGACCCCACACGCGAGACAGGCTCCGCCGATGTCCCGGCGGAGCCGACCCGTCAACGTGCCGCGACGAGTGCTTCGGGCAACATCCGTTCGAAGATGTCGAGATCGGCAGCCGTGCCGGCCGACACGCGAATGCAGCGGTTGAGCGGCACCACACCCGGCATGCGCACGAAAACGTCGCGTGCGATCAGCGCATCGAGCACCCGCTTGGCATAACCGCCATCGCCCCCGCAATCGATCGTGACGAAGTTGGTGGCAGACGGCAGCGGCTTGAGACCGTTGGCTTCGGCGATTGCCCCGATACGGGCGCGCGCGGCTTCCACCTTCCCGACGACGTCACGCAGGTATTCCTGATCCGCCAGTGCCGCCAGCGCACCGGCCTGGGCGATGCGATTGACGGAGAAATGGTTGCGGATCTTGTCGAAGCTACGGGCAAGGCTTGCTTCCGCGATCGCATAAGCGACGCGCGCACCGGCCATGCCATAGGCTTTCGAGAAGGTCCGGTAGCGGATCACGTTGGGGCGCGTCACGTCGATCGCCGGCGCGGTGCCCAGGGGCGCGAACTCGCCATATGCCTCGTCGAGAACGACAACCGTCTCCTCAGGCACGTTGTCGATCAGATGCTGCACGTCGTCGGCCGGCCACCACGAGCCCATGGGATTGTCGGGATTGGCGAAGAAAACGATCTTCGGACGCTCGCGCTTCACCGCTTCGATGAGCGAGGCCGGATCCTCCCGGTCTGCGACATACGGCACTGTCACCAGTCGCCCGCCGTAACCGGAGACATGGAAGTTGAACGTCGGGTAGGCGCCCAGAGACGACACGACCGTGTCACCCGGTTCGACGAACAGCCGGACCGTGTAGCCGAACAGGGAATCGATGCCCTCGCCCACGACGACGTTGTCCGGAGATACGCCGAGGTGCGCAGCCAACGCATGCTTGAGATCGTAGTTCTCGGGATCGCAATACATCCAGCACTCGGCAGCGGCCTTCTGCATGGCGATGATCGCCTTCGGCGAGGGACCGAACACACTCTCGTTGGCACCGATCCGCGCCTGGAAAGCGCGTCCGCGCGCACGCTCCTGCGCTTCGGGACCGACGAACGGCACGGTAGACGGTAGCGGACCGACAACTTCGGTATAGCGCAGAGCGGACATGAGACAGGCCTCGCCGGAAAGAGTGTGACCACGATCTGCGGCCCCAATATCGCAGGCGGTTGCGGATGAGAAGCTATTCGACTGCGAACGTGACCGCATTCCCGCTGACGCAAGCCGTCACATGGCCGATAATGCGTCATCGCAGCATGACATTTCAGGGAGCCGTGACATGAAGCCCGTGAACCTCGACGCCGCTGGACCGGAGGTGACGACCATCATCGACGACATCAAAGCCACCCGGAAGGTCAAGACGGTCAACAATTTCTGGCGCTATCTGGCGAACGAGCCGCGCATGCTGCGCCACACCTGGCAGAGTCTCAAGGAAGTCATGGGTCCGGGCGCGCTCGATCCGCTGACGAAGGAACTGGTCTACGTCGCGATTTCCGTCACCAACAACTGCGAGTACTGCATCGCCTCCCACACCGCCGCGGCACGCGCCAAGGGGGCCACGGATGCACAGCTCAATGAGCTTTATGCCGTCGTCGGCCTCGCCAACATGACAAATCGTTTGGCAAATGCGTACAAGGTGCCGGTAGACGAAGAGTTCAAGTAACACCTGAGCAAGACAGGCATACCCACCGAATAAGTTTGTCAAGGACGACGCCGACGACTGCCCCCGCGTGGACATGCCCTCGCCATGTGCTTGCCTCGGTTTGAGGCTAACCACGGTTGTGCTATCTGTTCTGCGTCGTCCGTAGTATTGCGTCCATGCCCCGGATTGGCCATTTTGAACGGTGGTGACTGACACTCCGTGACATGCGGTCCACTGACACGGAGCAGGCGTCTGTCGAGGCCGCGTGGCGACACGATAGAGTGAGAAGCGGGCGCATGTCCGAGCAAGAGCAGACGATCGAGTGGTATCTGGCCCGCGAAGGCAAACAGGTCGGGCCCGTTTCCGATCTCGAGCTGCGCAAGATCGTCGAATTGGGCCATTTGAGACCGACCGACCTCGTGTGGCGGCAAGGCCTGCCGGAGTGGACTCCGGCGGCGAAGGTCTTCCCGCAACTCGCTGCGCCGCCGCCCGCCCCGCCCCCGCCACCGAAGCCGCCCGTCCAGCAGCAAACCCAACCGGGCCAGCCAAAGGAAACGGTAACGCCGCGCGCCGATGAGTCCCTGGCTCCGCGCCAAGGCGTGCAACGCGCGCCGAACCCGGAAATGAGCGGCCCGGAGCGCCCGTCCGCGCCGACGCGTCCGGATGGCGAACGCTTCGACAGACCTACGCCACAAGGGCCGGACCGTCCTGCCGGCTCGGAAGCAGCAGGTCCGGGTCCGAACGCTCCGCGCAACTTCGGCCCTGCCCCAGGACAAGGTACGCCAGGGCGCGCCCCCGCCGGTCCGGGCCCCATGGCGGGTCCACATCAGCGCCATCCCTCCGGCCAGCAGCCCCTGCAACGACCACGCGAAGGCAGACCGGGGCCCGGCGCGGCGCTTGGACCGGCCGCCCCGCACGCCGGGCCAGCGGGGCCGACCCCTCGCCCCGTGCAGCAAGGTCACGGCCCGGCGCCTTCCCGAGACGACGAACCGGATCTTCCTGACATGCCGCGTCGCCGGTTCCCCGTGAAGGCGGCGGTGGCCATCGTTCTGCTGTGCGTCGTCGGCGCTGCCGGCATTCTCATCGTGCGGTCGGGCCGCCTCGAGCCGCTCACCAAGATGATCGGCATTGCGAAGTCGGAGTCCAACGGGGTGCCGGTCGTGAAGGCACCGACGCAAGAAACGAAGACCGCTCCGCCAAAGCAGACCGCGATCGCGCCGGCACCCGCTCAGGAGCCACCGGCAACGAACGGAACCACGCCGGCTCACGTCGATGCCGCGCTGCAGCGGACGCAGCTCTGGCAGATCATCAAACGCGAGTTCCCCGACTGGTACAACGATCGCGTGGCCGACACCGCGAAGTTGCGTGCTGATGCCAAGAGCGAGAAGGAAATCGCGGAAGGCCTCACGAAAGCTCTCGTCGAGTTGCGCCGCAAGAACGCATCGGCGGCCTTGTCCGCCAGTCCGGCACGCCTGAAGTTCGTCGCCGCGAAGTTCGTCGAGAACCTCGCCAGTCTTTCCAAGCACAGCGTCGACGCCTGCTACGGTTTCATCTCGCAGGGCGAGACCAATCCAACGATCGTGGAACTGCTGCGGGCCTCGCCGCAGACGGCATCGCTCCAGGCGCAGATGGCAGCCATTTTCGAGGCGGTGGCCGAAGGTCGCAAGGCACCGCAGAACCACGATACTCCCAAGCAGGGCGATTATGACGTGTTGGCTCAACAGTTGGCTGCCAAGGGCTGGAGCACGGCCGACCTGCAAACGTTCATCGATGCGCGCGCATTGGCTCGCGCCAAGCCGGAGCGCGTCTGCCAGATGGTGCAGGATTGGTTCTCGGCACAGCTTGCGGTGAAGGACGAAGCGATCCAGATCCGCCTGCTGGTCGAAACCTTGAAACCCGTCGTGGCAGGCTGACGGGACAGAGCTGAGCATCGGGGAGCCTTACCGCCCTCTCATCCACGACCACTTCCACCCCTTCGCGCATAAACCTGCTGGCGCCCGCTCACCATCGCAATAGACTGCTACCCAAACGAACAAAGGACAGCAGGCGGAGGGAGCCCCAATGCAGAGCCCAGCCACGACCGACGCCGATCGGGCCGACGTTATTGCACGCGCCAGGAGCGTCTTGCCGCTCCTGAAAGATGCCGCGCCCCGCATCGAGGCCGAGCGCGAGTTGCCGAAGGATGTCCTCGAAGCCCTGCATAAGGCGCGCCTCTTCCGCCTCCTGCTGCCGCGCGCGCTCGGCGGCGACGAACTCGACCTCAAGACCCACGCCCAGGTCCTGGAACTCATTGCCAGCGCAGACGCCAGCACGGCCTGGGTAATGAGCCAGGGTGCGGGCTGTGCGTTGGGCGAAGCGTACCTCTCCAAGGAGGCCGCCAAGCGCTGGTTCGGGCCAGCAAACGCCGTGCTCGCCTGGGGTGCTGGCCTGCAAGGCAAGGCCGTGGCCGTCGACGGCGGCTATCGGGTCACGGGCACGTGGACGTTCGCAAGCGGCAGCCGCCACGCGACGATCCTGGGCGGGCACAGCATGATTTTCGAGGCCGACGGCAAGACCCCACGCTTGCGGCCCGATGGCAGGCAACTCGACCGTACGCTGCTGTTTCCACGCGCCAAGGCCGCCATCGACGATGTCTGGAATGTCGTGGGTCTCAAGGGCACCGGCAGCGATACCTTCAGCGTCACGGACCTCTTCGTGGCCGAGGCCGATACGATCGACCGGGAGAATCCGGACGAACTCCGCGAGACGGGACCGCTCTACAAGTTCTCCGCATCGCTGGTCTACGGTGTGGGATTTGCCGCGCTCATGTTGGGGATCGCCCGCGGCATGCTGGACGAGTTGACCGGCCTCGCCATGACGAAGACCCCGCGTGGCGCGCCGATGTCGTTGCGCGAGAACCCCGTCTTCCAAACGCAACTCGCCCAGCTCGAGGCCCGCTACCGCTCCGGCCGGGCCTATCTCCACGAGACCGCGACTGAAGTCTTCGACGAGGTCACCAGAAGCGGCGAAATCACGCTCGACCAGCGGGCACGCGTGAAGCTCACGACAACTTTCGTCATCAATCAGAGCTTCGAAGTCGTAGTGGAGGCCTATCGCGCCGCCGGCCAGACAGCGATCTTCCCCAAGAACCCGTTCGAACGACGCATGCGCGACGCCATGACGGCATCGCAGCAGACCCAGGCGCGCGGAACGAACTACGTTACGGTAGGTCGATGCCTGCTGGGCCTCGGCCCAGAGAGCATGATGTTCCTGTAACCACGACACCTTGCCGCCGGCGCGTGGTCGTACCCCGGCGGCATGCCCCCCGCTCACTCCTGTGGGAACGTCTGCCGGTAAGCGTGCCACGTCGCATGCCCGATCAACGGGAATGCGATCACGAGCCCCACGAGGAGCGTCGCGATGCCTGCGCCGATCAGCACGACGATCAGGGCAGCCCACAGCGCCATCGGCTTCGGATTCCTCAAGACGGCCATGATACTGGCACGCGCCGCAGTAACGGCATCGACGCGACGGTCGAGCAACATCGGTACCGAAACGGCTGTCACGGCGAAGACGGCCATGGCGATCAACCCGCCGACGATCGTACCGATGATCAGAAGCCCCAGCCCACGCGGGGTGAACAGCAGCGCCTGCATGAACTCGCTGGGCGGCGGCAGTCCTCCGCCTCCCATGAAAAGCATCAGAAGCAGGAATGCGAGTTGCACCCACACCATGAACATGAAGAGCACGATCACGCCCATGAAGCCCAGCTGGCCACTGGAATTCTTGCCCGCCCCTGAAACATCGCCCAAGCGCACGCTCTTGCCTTGAGACAGGCGGCGGCTCGCCTCGTAGAGCCCCATGGCCGCCACCGGTCCGATCAATAGGAAACCACCGGCGAGGGCGAGAAACAGCGACTGCATGCCGATGGCGTAAAGCCCACCGATCAGCAAGGCGGCGATCACCGAGAAGATGGCACCATACGTGAGGCTCACGTTCGGTATCGACCACAGATCGCGCCATCCGGCCTCGAGCCAGCCCCAGGGCGCATCGAATGGCAAGCGCGCGGCCTCTGGGACCTCGTCGCGCCCGGCTTTTGAAACGGCCGGCTTTGGATCGGCGACTTGCCCTGTGCTCATTCGTTTCCTCTCCCGCTGGCCGGCTCTGCAGCGGCCCGGCCCTGCATCGAAATCTTCGAAAGGGGCTCGTCGTCGAGGGCCCGCCACGCCGCCCCCTCGAGATCCTCCATTTGACCGGAGCGGAGCGCCCAATTGAACGCGAACAGGCCCAAGAGACCCAACCCGAGCGCCACGGGCAGAAGCCAAGCTATGGCCGTCATGTCTTCACTCCGGTTCTGGCAAGACCGAGCCTCAAGGCATTCGCGGTCACGGCGATCGAGGAAGCCGACATCGCGATAGCCGCCACGAGCGGGGTGACAAGACCGGCAACCGCCAGCGGCACGAAAACGATATTGTATCCGATGGCCAACGCAAAGTTCTGCAGAGAGCGCTGCTTTGCGAGCTTCGCCACTGCAAGCGCCTCTGCGATCGGCGCCAGCCTGTCGCCCTGGAACACGACATCGGCCGTCGTCTGGCTGATGTCGCTCGCCGAGGACGGTGACATCGATGCCGTACCCGCTGCCAGGGCCGGCGCATCGTTGAGTCCGTCGCCAACCATCAGCACCTTGCGCGACTTCGCCTTCAGCGCCTCGATATGCTTGATCTTTTCGTCCGGCCGGCGCCCTGCCTGCCACGTGGAAATTCCCACGATTGCCGCGGCCTCTGCGACTGCGGCTTGACGGTCGCCCGAAAGCAGCTCGATCCCATGGCCCTGCCCCGCGAGATGTCCGATGACGTCGCGCGCGTCGCTCCTCAGAGTATCCTCGAACGTGAAAGCGACGGGCTCCGCCTCGCCGTCCTTGAGCCAGAGTGTGGCATCGCCCTTGTCGGCCTCCGTCACGCCACAGAACGCAGCAGACCCCAGTCTGATCTCGCCATCGGGCGTTTGCGCCCGCATGCCGGCGCCAGCCACTTCCTCGGCACCGATCAGCGCGACCGCCTTCATGCCACGCTCGCTGGCAGCCCGCACCACGGCCTGCGCGTAAGGATGCCGGCTCGAGGCCGCAAGCGACGCGGCCCGCCTCAAGACGTCGCCCGATATGGTGCCCCCATCGACCAGCCGAGGGCGCCCTTCCGTCAGAGTGCCCGTCTTGTCGAGCACGATCGTGTCGACCTCCGCAAGCCGTTCGAGCGCATCGCCGGATTTGACGATGATGCCCTGCCGGAACAACCGCCCGACGGCCACCACCTGCACTGCCGGAACCGCGAGTGCCAATGCACACGGGCATGTGATGATGAGCACCGCGATCGCCGCCGTCAGTGACGGCTCCCAGCCCCATCCGAGCAGCATCCAGCCCAGGAACGTTGCGAGACCCAGCCCATGTACGGCGGGGGAATAGATCGCCGCGGCCCGGTCGGCGAGCCGCACATAGCGACCTCGCGCCTGCTCGGCCGTCTGCATCAGGCGGGCGATCTCCGCCAGGAGCGTGTTGTCCTCGCGCGCCACCGCCACGGCCTCGATCGGGCCGGACAGGCTGATCGTGCCGGAATAGAGAAGATCGCCCTGCATGACCGCGCGCGGACGCGACTCGCCGGTGATCAGGCTCTCGTCGATCAATCCGGCACCGGACGCGACCCGCGAATCGACGGGGATACGCTCGCCAGCCGCGATCACCAACCGCATTCCCGGTGTTACAGCGCTCGTCGCCAATCGCTCCGTCGCGCCGTTCTCGTGCAACACCGTCGCCGAAGCGCTCTTGAGCGCCAGCAGATTTGCGGCTGCCCCCGCAGCACGACGGCGCATCATCAGATCCAGATAGCGGCCGATGAGAAGGAAGAACAGGAGCGTTACCGCGGCATCGAAGTAGACCTGATCGCTACCGCGCATGGTCTGATAGAAGCTCATGCCTGTGGCCAGCAGGACACCGAGCGAGATCGGCACGTCCATGTTGAGGCGTCGACCTGCCAGCGCCTGCCGCGCGGAGACGAAGAACGGCCGGCCCGCATACGCCACCGCCGGCACGGCGATGATCGCGGACAGCCAGTGAAACAGCGTCTGCATGGAGGCCGGCATGTCGCTGCCGATTCCCGACCAGACGGAGACCGACAAAAGCATGATGTTGGCTGCGGCAAACCCGGCGACCGCCAAGCGCCGCAGATAATCACGATCCTCGACGGCTTCTCTCGCAGAGGTATCCTCCGCCAGCGGCGATGCCTTGAAACCGACGGCATCGAGGGCCGCGATCAAGGCATCCGGAGATCGCATCGGCCGTGCCATCGTCACGGAGACGCGGCGCGCGGACAAATTGACCCGCGCGGCCACGACATCGGGCACCTTCAGCAGCGCCTGCTCCACCTTGCGCATGCAGCCGCCACAATGCATGCCCTCCACGGCGAGCGTCGCCGTCGCCGCTGCGGGCGCGGCATTCGCGTTGCCCGCTGGCGCGGTATCGATGGTCAAGGCTTCAGCCACAGCCGCCTCCTCAGGCGATAGACGGGATCGAGTGCATCGGTTTTCGCACGCACTTCGACATCGGCGATCCAGGCCCCTTCGGAAAGCGCCTCGGGACGCACCACATAAATGCCGGGCGCAACTTCGAGGAACGCAAGCTTTGCATCGAACCTGTTCGTCGAGGGACGTCCGATCTTGGCCGTGACGGCGAGCCCAGTCAGCGGACGCGCGCTCTTGTCTGCCAAGCGCAACGTCATCACGTGACCGGTTCCGATATCGAATTGCGATGTCCAGCCGAGTTCGTTCTGCCGCTCGTCTTCCGCAATCCGCTCGTTGTAGGCCAGTCCCTTTCGGTAAGGCTCGTTGGAGACGACGCCCGTATAGGTGCGCAAGGCCGAATACATGAAGTACCCGTTGACCGCGAACACCAACGCGAAGAACCCGATCATTCCGAAGAGGACGTGTTTGCCGGTGATCGTCCCAGGTTCAGCTGCCATCTGTCGCGTCCCCATGCTCATGGCGTGCTTCCTTTTACCGGTCCCTTGAACTGGGTGCCACGCGTCCGCTTGTGACCTGAGGCGGTGTCACGCACGGCGAAGGTGAAGTTGCTCGTGTCGCTGGTCAGCTTGTCGACGGTGCTAGGCGGAAGGGTCACGAGGACGCGCAGTTCGCGCAAGCCGTCGGTCGGGACCTTCACTTTCGAACCGTTGCCCTCATCGCCGCCGATGATCGTCAGCTTTGCTCCGGGCAGATCCTCGATCGAGAGATCGAACTGCCGCTCCTCGTGCAGCTTGTTCAGGATCTTCACCGCATACGCGTTACGCACGCTGCCGTCCGAAAGACGGACGTAGGGCGGATTTCGATCGTGCAGCACGTTGAGATCGAGGATCGAGCGATTGAGATAGCCCGCGAGCATGATCACACCGACCAGCGCGAACATACCGGCATAGAGCATCGTCCGAGGCCGGATGACCTGTATCGTCTCGTGCTCGCCCCGAGCCTTGGCTTCCTGCTTCGCGACCGTGTCGTAGTCGATAAGGCCCCGCGGACGCCCGATCTTGTCCATGATCTCGTTGCACGCATCGATGCACAGCGCGCACTGGATGCACTCGAGCTGCGAGCCGTCCCGGATATCGATGCCTGTCGGGCAGACGGCGACACACGCCTTGCAATCGATGCAATCGCCCCGCTTGCTCCAGTCGACAACCCCGTCGGGCCCTTTACGCGCGGGCCCGCGCGGCTCGCCCCGCTCCACCTTGTAGCTGACGAGCAACGTGTGCCGGTCGGTCATCGCCCCCTGGATGCGCGGCCACGGGCACATGTAGATGCAGACCTGCTCGCGCGCCAGCCCGCCGAGGACGTATGTCGAAAGGGCGAAGATGCCGAGGAAAAGGTAGGCGACGAACGGCGCGTTACCCGTCACCAGTTCCCAAGCGAGCGTCGGCGCATCGCGGAAATAGAACACCATCGCACCGCCGGTCGCCACGCCGACGGCGAGCCACGACACGTGTGTCATCAATTTCTTGAGGATCTTCGAGGCGCTCCATGACTCCTTGTCGAGCCGGATGCGCGCGTTACGGTCACCCTGCCAAAACCGCTCGATGGCGATCATGACGTCGGTCCACACCGTCTGTGGGCAGGTATACCCGCACCAGACGCGGCCCGCGACCGAAGTCAGCAGGAAAAGGGTCAGAGCCGCAAGCACCAGAAGCCCGGTGACGTAATAGAATTCCTGCGGCCAGATCTCCAGGAAGAAGAAGAAGAACCGATTGTTCGCCATGTCGAGCAGCACGGCTTGGTTCGGCAAGTCTGGGCCGCGGTCCCAACGGATCCAGGGCAGCGCGTAATAGATGCCCAGCGTCACGGCCATGACGATCCATTTGATCGTGCGGAACTGCCCCTTCGCCCGCCGGGGATAGATATGCTTGCGGCCCGCGTAGAGATCGCGCGTTTCTTTGCGATTTACGGCCTCGACGTCATGCTGCTCGACTCCGACCGCCGGCTGAGCCTTGGGGTCGTTGCGCCGATCGAGAACGGTAGTCACGCTGAGCTGCTCCCAGTTGTCCACGGCCGGCCGGGCACCAGATGCCATCGCACGAGCCGTGCTTTGAAGTTTGATAATACCTTTCGCAGCAAGGCATTTCTTTGCGCAATCGCAATGGCCGGCGACGATGTTGCCGCATGCGCCCCATCGTCGTTCCGGCAATTCCCGCATGCACAAGAGGCGCGAGCCTCGTGCAGGGCTGCGGCCAACATATCAGCTCCACAGCAACAACACATGGCCTGCGCCTCCTTCGTCTGCCGCCGCCCCGATGGGGCCGCGGATCTTCCCGGTTTTACTTGCCGCCTCCGAGGCTGTGCACGTAAACGGCGAGCGACTTGACCGTCACGGCGTCGAGACGGTTGGCCCATTGCGGCATCATGCCACCACGGCCGGTCCGGATGCTCTCGAGCACCGCGTCCTTCGTCCCGCCATAGAGCCAGATGCCGTCGGCGAGATTGGGCGCGCCCTGATCCTGCTTGCCCTTGCCGTCGTCGCCATGGCAGGCGGCGCACTGCTCCTTGAAGGTCTTGGCGCCGCGCTCCGACGCTGCCTTGTCGGTGGATTTACCCGACAGCGACAGCACGTACTCCGCGGCATCGTCGATCTGCTTGGGATCGAGCAGATTATCGATCCCGTAACGCGGCATCTGGTTCTGGCGTGTGTCCTTGTGATCGGAACGGATGCCGACGGCGATCGTCTTCTGGATGTCCTCGACCTTACCGCCCCAGATCCAGTCGTCGTCGTTCAGGTTGGGATACCCCGGAAAGCCTTGAGCGCCGCGACCGTGGCATGGACTGCAGTTCGTCTGGAACGCGGCAGCGCCGCCCGCCATCGCGAACCGCATCAGCTCGGGGTTCTTCTTGACGTCGGCGAGGTCCGTCTTGTCGAGTTGGGTGCGGAACGCAGCCTGTGCGTCCTTGCCGGCCTTGACATCCGCCGCCACGACCGACCGCTGGCTGTAACCCCAGATGCCCTTCGTGTACCCGTCCATCGTCGGCCACGCCGGGTAGACGATCCAGTAGCCGATGGACCAGATGATCGACACATAGAACGTGTAGATCCACCACCGCGGCAGCGGCTTGTTGAGCTCCTTCAGATCGCCGTCCCACACGTGACCTGTGGTTTCGACGCCTGTGACGTCGTCGATCTCGCGCTTTGCGGTCATTGGCGGCTCCTGCGGCGCTGTTCGGATTGATCGAGGTCGAGCGCACGACGCTGCGCCGCCTCAAAGCGTGCCCCGTTCGCCGGCCACAACGCATAGGCGAGAACCGCTGCGAACATGGCGATGAAGAACAGAAGCGACGTTACCTGTGAGATGGTTGCGACTGTGTCGTAGGTCATGATCGCGCTCCCTCAACGCAGGTTCGGGCCGCTGGCGTCGAACGTCGCGAAATCGACCATCTGACCGAGGATCTGCAGATAGGCGATGAGCGCGTCGAGCTCGGTGGGAACCTTGTCGGTCTTGCCGTCGAACTTGGCGACCTTGGCCTTCGGATAACGTTTGAGCATTTCTCGAGCGGCCCGGCTGCCGGGATCGATCTGTGCGACGAGATCCTTCTCGGCGTTGCTGATCATTTCGTCGGTGTAAGGCACACCGACCAGCTTCAGCGTCTTCAGGCGCGCCGTGAGATCGTATGTGTCGAGCTTCGTGGAGGCGAGCCACGGATAACCCGGCATGATGCTCTCCGGCACGACCTTGCGCGGATCGATCATGTGATCGGCGTGCCACTGATCGGAGTACTTGCCGCCAACGCGCGCCAGATCGGGTCCGGTACGCTTGGACCCCCACTGGAACGGATGGTCGTACATGGACTCCGCCGCCAAGCTGTAGTGCCCGTACCGCTCGACCTCGTCGCGCAGCGTTCGCACCATTTGGCTGTGACAACCATAGCAACCCTCACGGATATAGATGTCCCGCCCTGCCTGCTCGAGAGGGGTGTAGGGCCGCATGCCCTTCACCTTCTCGATCGTGCTGTCGACCCAGTACAAGGGGGCGATCTGAACGAGACCTCCGATCGACACCATGATCAGGATGCCAATCAAAAGCGTGATTGAGTTCTTCTCGAAGACTTCGTGCTTCACGTTTGATCCCCCTTTTATTCAGCGGGTGCCATGGAGGCGCGAAGTGCCGGAGCCGCTGCCACGCGAGGCTGGTCGGCCTCGTCCTGGATCGCGTCGCCGCGGATCGTGCGCCACACGTTGTAGGCCATGATCAGAGAGCCGACGATGAACAGCAGGCCGCCGATGGCGCGGATCACGTAGTAGGGCTTCATTGCCTCCACGGTCTCGATGAACGAGTACTGGAGGAAGCCCAGCTTGTCGTAAGCGCGCCACATCAGACCCTGTGTGATGCCCGACACCCACATTGCCGTGATGTACAGCAGGATGCCGATGGTCGAGGTCCAGAAGTGCCACTCGACGAGCTTGATCGAGTAGAGGCCACGACGGTTCCAAAGCCAGGGAACGAGGCAGTAGATCGCGCCGAAGGACACCATGGCCACCCAGCCCAGCGCACCAGAGTGCACGTGGCCGATCGTCCAGTCCGTGTAGTGCGACAGCGAATTCACCGCCTTGATCGACATGAGCGGCCCTTCGAAGGTCGACATGCCGTAGAAGGCCACCGACACGACGAGCAGACGCACGACCGGATCGGTCCTGAGCTTGTCCCACGCACCCGCCAGCGTCATGAGGCCGTTTATCATGCCGCCCCACGACGGCATCCACAGCATGATCGAGAATGTCATGCCAAGCGTCTGCGCCCAATCCGGCAGCGCCGTGTAGTGCAGATGGTGGGGACCGGCCCAGATGTAGATGAAGATCAGCGTCCAGAAGTGAACGATCGACAACCGGTAGGAGTAGACCGGCCGCTCGACCCGTTTCGGCACGAAGTAGTACATGATGCCGAGGAAGCCGGCGGTCAGGAAGAAGCCGACCGCGTTATGGCCGTACCACCACTGGGTCATCGCGTCCTGCACGCCCGAGTAGACGATGTAGCTCTTCGGGCTGGCCCAGTTCACCGGGATCGTCGCGTTGTTCACCAGGTGCAGCATCGCAACCGTCACGATGAAGGCCAGGTAGAACCAGTTGGCGACGTAGATATGGGATTCCTTGCGCTTGATCAGCGTGCCCAGGAATACCAGCAGATAGACCACCCAGATGATGGTCAGGAGCAGGTCGCCGTACCACTCGGGCTCGGCATATTCCTTGGACTGCGTCACGCCCAACAGGTACCCGGTGCCTGCGATGGCGATGAACACCTGGAAGCCGTATACGACGAACCAGGGCGACCATTTGCCGGGCAGCCGTGCATGCGTCGTCCGCTGCACCACATAGAGCGACGTCGCCAGCAGCACGTTGCCACCGAACGCGAAGATCACCGCCGACGTATGCAGGGGCCGCAAGCGTCCGAAACTCGTCCACGGAAGATCGAAGTTCAGCGCCGGAAACGCCAGCTGCCAAGCCAGGATGTCGCCGACTACGAAGCCGGCGATGCCCCAGAAGATCGCGGCGATCGTCGCGAGCTTCGTCGGTCCATCCATGTATTCGTCTTGATCACCGTCAAGACTGGCGCCTTTCGTCAGGATGAACAGGGCCGCCAACACTGCCGCAGCAGCGAGAATGACGCCATGGAACGCCATGGCGCCGCTATGCGAGCCGACCGCAAGGGCCACCCCGATCACAGCGAACAGAATTGCAACAACAATTGCCATGGCGTCGCTGAACGCCCGGCGCTCTACAGTCGTGTCTTTCATGGGTCGCATCCCTCGCGGCGCAGACCTTCTCCCCTCCTCGCCCAGGTCGGCGAGGCACGTTTCCGTGTATCAACCCCGCATGCTGATGGGCATTTGACACAAATCAATTGGCAGGCCGCGTCAGATTGCCATGCGCCCATCGCGGAAGGACCGGATGATCGGGACTCTCGACTGATCCGCCTGGGAAAAGCAACACGATCGCCTCATTTTCGCGGCAATTTTTGCGCCTGCGACTTTAGGCGTGCGGCATTGCAGCATGGCTGCAATGTTCAGCCGGGGCGGGCGTGCGGCTCCAAGCCGCGCAAGCGGACGAGGGGTGCACGCCTCAATCGAGGATCATGTAGGGCGACTGGCCTCGGCGATTCTCGTCGATCTCCAGCCGCTGCGAAATCGCCGGCGTCGCGCGATCGCTGCAATCGGTACGCGTGCAGGTCCGGCAGGACACGCCGATCGGCGTGACGATCTGCGGATCCTCCAGATGCAGACCGTCCGCATAGACGATGTCGCGTGCGTGGCCGATGGCACACCCCAAACCCAGCGACAGCCGCTCGGTGCGCTGCGGCAAACCTCCGCGTAGCGTATTGTGGCCAGGCGAACTGATCGTGCGCGCGACACAGAAGAACGTCTGTCCGTCGGGCATGCGACTGACCTGCACGCGGATCATGCCGGGCGTCGCGAACGCGTCGTATACGTTCCAGCGCGGGCAGGCCGCGCCGAAGCGCGCGATGTGTATGCCAGAGGCAGAGAACCGCTTCGAGATATTGCCGGCGATATCCACTCGAACGAGATGAAAGGGGATACCCTCGTTGCCGGGGCGCCTGAGCGCCGAAAGACGATGGCAAACCTGCTCGAACGATGCGCCGAAACGGCTCTGCAGCACCTCGATGTCGTACCGCGTCGCCCGTGCTGCCTCGATGAAGCGCGCATAGGGCATCATCACCGCGGCGGCGAAGTAATTGGCGAGCGCTGACCGCGCCAGAGCATCGGAGGCGGGCGAGGTGAGCTTGCCGCCCGCGGCTTGATGCTCGAGAACGGTCCGGTACCCCAGGAAAGCGATCTGATGCGCAAGCTGGAACGTGCGGCTCGTCGGCGGCAGCATTTCCGACAGCTCCAGCCGCCGTGTCAGCGGGTTGTAGGAGCGCAGCAGGCCCGGCCTGCGCCCCCAAGGTATGATCTCGACCTGTACGGCGTATCGCTGCGAGAGAACCCGCACGAGATCCTGTTGCAGGGTGTGTAGCGACAAGTCGTTGTCACGCCACAACTCTTCGGCGGCCTTTTCCAGATCCGGGAAGTGATTGCGGCGGCTCTGCAGGAAGTCCGTGACCTCCTCGGACGGCAAGCCGATGAGGACGCGCTCCCCCTGGATTTCACCCTGGGATGCCCCCACGACCGCGGCTTCGGAAACCGCGCCCGCGCCGGAATGATAGGCATGATACAGGGCCAGCAGCGCTCGCCCGACACTGGGCAGCGTCGAAACGAGATCGCGCACGTCACTCGTCTTTATGTCGTGCTCCTCGAAGAAGCCGTCGGACAGTGCCTCCATGAGATCCGATGTCAACCGCTCGTCGTCCTCGGTCGCAAGCGACCCCACGTCGACCTTGAACTTGTCCGCAAGCTGCAGAAGCACACGCGCCGTCACGGGACGCCGGTTGCTCTCGATCAGATTGAGGTAGCTCGGCGAGATCTGGAGCTCGGCGGCCATCTGCGCTTGCGAGAGGTGTCGCTCTTGCCGCAAGCGCCGCAGCTTGCCTCCGATATGCATGGCCTTCATAGCGAGCCTCAGAGATGTAAGATAATTACAATTTACAAAATACTCCGAGTGTCGATGAAGTCAATTTTCAGTCGAATTGCGCGGAGACACGCTTATTCTTGCAGCGCGCACAAGGCGCGGGCAGTGTCGATATGTCACGAATTGAAAATCACCGCCCGTGGGAGCCGATACATGACGCGCGATGCAGGAGATAACGACGCACACCCCATGACAAGCGCCGCCGCAGCGGCCGCAGGCAACTACGTCGCGCGGCGCATTCTCATCCTTGGCGCGTCCTATGGCTCTCTGCTCGCCTCCAAAGTGCTGATCGCCGGGCATCACGTTCACCTCGTTTGCCGAAAGCAAACCGCGGAACTTTTCCGCCACAACGGCTCGGTCGTCCGCATGCCCGTGAAGGGGCGCGAGGGACTGGTCGAGATCGACTCCAAGCTGTTTCCCGGCAGACTGTCCGCAAGCACGCCCGCCGACGCCGATCCGCGCGACTACGATCTTGTCGTTCTCGCCATGCAGGAACCGCAATACGGCCAGCCCGGCGTCCGCGAGCTGATGGCACGCGTCGCAGCTTCCCGCGCACCGGTCATGTCAATCATGAACATGCCGCCACTGCCGTATCTGAAGCGCATCCCCGGCCTCGACGCGGATGCCGTGCGTGCCTGTTATGACGATCCGACCGTCTGGGACGCATTCGAACCGGGCCTGATGACGCTCTGCAGCCCCGACCCTCAGGCCTTCCGCCCGCCGGCCGAACCCGTCAACGTTCTGCAAGTGCGCCTCGCCACGAACTTCAAGTCCGCCGGCTTCGCCGCTCCGCGCCATACCGAATTGCTGCGCCAGCTCGACCTCGATATCGAAGCGAGCCGCGTCGCGGTCGGCAACACGACGATAGCGTTGCCGGTGAAGCTGAAAGTACACGACAGCGTGTTCGTCCCGCTGGCCAAGTGGGCCATGCTGATGACCGGGAACTATCGCTGCATCGGCGCCGGCGGCATGCGCCCGATCCGTGATGCCGTACACCAGGACGTCGCGCAGTCGCGGGCCGTCTATGCCTGGGTGACCGATCTGTGCGTCTTGCTCGGCGCTGACCGGGCCGATCTCGTCCCGTTCGAGAAGTACGCCAATGCGGCGACGTCCCTGGCAAGCCCATCCTCCGCCGCACGAGCCCTCGCTGGAGGCGCGGTCGCCATAGAGCGCATCGACAAGCTGGTGCAGGCCGTGGCGGCGAACATGGGACTGTACCACCCCGTCGTGGACGAGACGGTCGGCCACGTCGAGCAGTGGCTTGCACGCAACCGTGCGGTCGCCGAGGCCGCATGACGAAAACCAACAGGCAATGGCAGTGCACAAAACTGCAGCCGTAGCCAATTCTCACGTGACATCAAGCGCAACCCCAGCTATCGGGGCTGCGTCGTTTTGCAGCGCAACATGCCTCCGGGCCTCCGAGCGCGAACACGTTTCACTCTTCTTGCAGGGGTCTGATCATGACCGATATGGCTCGCGCACAACTTGGAGGCCTCAAGGTCGCCAAGGTGCTTCACGACTTCATCGAGAAGGAAGCGCTTCCCGGAACAGGCGTGGACGCCGCGCGCTTCTGGCCCGGCCTCGACGCGCTCGTGCACGACCTAGCCCCGCGCAACCGCGCACTTCTCGCGAAGCGCGAAACGCTTCAGGCCAAGATCGACGCCTGGCATCGTGAGCGGAAGGGCCGCCCGCACGACGCGGTCGCCTACAAGGCGTTCTTGTCTCAGATCGGCTACCTCGTCCCCGAGGGACCCGATTTCAAAGTCGACACCGCCAACGTCGACGACGAGATCGGCAAGACGGCCGGTCCCCAGCTGGTTGTTCCCGTCATGAACGCCCGCTATGCGCTTAACGCCGCCAACGCCCGCTGGGGCTCGCTGTATGATGCGCTCTATGGCACCGACGCCATCCCGGAGGCGGGCGGCGCGACGAGAGCGGAAGGTTACAATCCCGCGCGCGGCATGAAGGTCATCGCGTGGGCCAAGCAGTTTCTCGACGAGGCCACGCCGCTCGCTGGCGCATCGCATGCACGCGTGTCGGCTTACGCCGTCGAGGGCGGCGCACTCCGCGCCACACTGGATGACGGCAGTCTGGTTGGCCTCGCCGATCACCGCAATTTCGCCGGATACAATGGCCCGGCGAGCGCACCGTCCGAAATTCTGCTCGTCGACAACGGCCTGCACCTCATTCTCCGCATCGACCGCGCCCATGCCATCGGCCAGACCGATCCGGCCGGGCTCGCCGATGTGATCCTCGAAGCCGCACTCACCACGATCATGGATCTCGAGGACTCCATCGCCGCCGTCGATCCCGAGGACAAGGCGGCCGCCTATCGAAATTGGCTGGGGCTGTGCAACGGCACGCTCAGCGACACCTTCGAAAAGAGCGGAACTCGCATGACGCGCACACTGAATGCCGACCGGACCTTCACGCGGCCGGACGGCGCCGCGCTGACACTGCCGGGGCGCAGCCTGATGCTGATCCGCAATGTCGGCCATCTCATGATGGATGCGGGCGTGCTCGACAGGGAGGGCAATCCGGCGCCCGAAGGCATCCTCGATGCCGTCGTCACCAGCCTCGTCGCCATGCACGACCTGAAGGGCAACGGCAAACTGCGCAATTCGCGGACCGGATCCATCTACATCGTGAAGCCCAAGATGCATGGGCCTGAAGAGGTCGCCCTCGCGGATACGTTGTTCGCCCGCGTCGAGGATCTGCTCGGCCTTGCCCGCAATACCCTGAAGATGGGCATCATGGACGAGGAGCGCCGCACCACGGTGAACCTCAAGGAGTGCATCCGCGCCGCACGCTCGCGCGTGTTCTTCATCAATACCGGCTTCCTCGATCGTACCGGTGACGAGATGCACACCTCGATGGAAGCCGGTCCGATGATCCGCAAGGCCGAGATGCGCTCCCAGCCTTGGATCAAAGCCTACGAGGATTGGAACGTCGACATCGGTCTGGCCTGCGGCTTGCCCGGTCACGCTCAGATCGGCAAGGGCATGTGGGCGATGCCCGACCTCATGGCCGAAATGTTGAAACAGAAGATCGGCCACGTTCAAGCCGGCGCCAACACTGCTTGGGTGCCTTCGCCGACGGCCGCCACGCTGCACGCCACGCATTATCACAAGCTCGATGTCCATGTACGGCAAGCCGAGCTCAAATCACGCAAGCGCGCCAGCCTCGACGACATCCTGACAATCCCCGTCGCCGACCGCATGAACTGGTCGCCCGAGGACATCCAGAACGAACTCGACAACAACGCTCAAGGCATTCTCGGCTACGTCGTGCGCTGGATCGATCAGGGCGTCGGTTGCTCCAAGGTGCCCGACATCAACGACGTCGGCCTGATGGAAGACCGTGCGACGCTGCGCATCTCCAGCCAGCACATCGCCAACTGGCTGCACCATGGTGTGACCGACGAGGCGCAAGTGATGCAGACGATGAAGCGGATGGCCAAGGTCGTTGACGGCCAGAACGCCGGCGACCCGGGCTATACGCCGATGGCGGCCGACTTCGAGAACTCAATCGCCTTCAAGGCGGCCTGCGATCTGGTCTTCCAGGGCACACATCAGCCGAACGGCTACACAGAGCCGATCCTCCACGCCCGCCGCGCGGAAGTGAAAGCCAAGGCACGCGCCTGACCTGACAGCACGAGCAACGCGGGACGCCCCCCTGAGATCCGCAAGCGGATCGCAGCGGGGCGTTTATCGTTTCATCGCCGCGCGAGCCCCGGCAACATGCGCCGGAGTACGCCATCCCTGCGGATGAAGTAATGGAAGAGCGCAGCGCCCACATGCGCGCCGATCAACAGCAGCATCAGCATTGCCGCCAGGAAGTGCACGTAAAACACCGCCTCCGATGCAGCTTGATCCTGCCCCGCGAGCGGCGGCAGGCTGAACAACCCAAAAATCGAACGCGCCCCATAGAGCGACACGCCGAGCCAGCCGAGCACGGGCACGACAAGCAGCAGGATGTACAAGCCCCAGTGGGTCAGATGCGCGCCGGCCTTCTGCCACCACGCGAGCGTCGGTTCGTCGGGCGGCACGCCATGCACCAGCCGATAGCTCAGGCGAGCGACCACCAGGACCAGCGTCGAGAAACCCAGTAGCTTGTGCAGATCGTACAACTGGCCCGTGGTCGCGTCGAAGTTGGTTACCTTGCCGCGCCATACCATATAGAGCCCGAGTGGAATCATCACGGAGACCGCAGCCACGGTCAGCCAATGAAAGAAGCGGGCTGCGCCGGAATAGATGGCGTCGTGCCCTGCGGGCAGATGTGCGTCGCGTTCCATGGTTCTAATCGCCCCTGTGCGTGATGCTCAATTCGCAATCGAACAGGACGTCGCCCGTAGCAAGTACGTGGACGGTCGCCTTCGGACGCAACGCCTGCGAAAGCCGCTCGATGGGCGTGGTCGAAAGGCCGGGCTTGCCCGAGCCAAGGATAACAGGTGCCACCAGAACGTGAAGCCGGTCGAGCGCACCTGCTTCGAGAAACCATGAAACGGTCTGAGCGCCGCCCTCGATGAGCATCGTCCGCAAGCCTGCATCGGCCAGCGCTGCGACGATCTCCCGCGGGTTCATGCGCCCGTTGGGCGCCGCCACGCGGACGACCTCGACGCCCGGCGGTGCCGGCGCTTCCCTAGCCCGCACGACCACGCGTCGCGCGCCATCCGCGACGAGGCAGCGGGCCGTCTCGGGTAGTCTTCCGGAAGGGTCGATGACGACGCGGGCCGGATTGCGTCCGGGCACGCGACGCACATTCAAGAGCGGATCGTCGGCCAGCGCGGTTCCGATCCCCACCACCACGGCATCGACCGCCGCGCGGATGCGATGGACATGGTCGAGCGCCGCTTCACCGTTGATCCATCGACTTTCCCCGCTGTTCGTGGCGATGCGTCCATCGAGCGATTGCCCCAATTGAGCCAGCACGAACGGCCGGTCCCGCGGGGCATTTCTGATGACGGCGATTGAAGCGGCTGCCTCCGTCGATTCGGGCGCGTTCTGGCCTGCCATCTTGATCTGCCCCGTTTCTGTCTTCGTCCGACCGCATAGCACGAGCCTGCTCACCCCGGCACTGGCGAAAATGCTATAAGTCCGGTCGAGCCGCTGTGCGGCAAGATCACCATATCGAACGGTGCACTGATGGCGACAACGAGGCTGCAACAGACCGTCACGGGGAATTATGACGGACGGCACGGCGCAGACGACGGGACATGGCCGTTCCTGCCCATGGCGCTTCTGTTCGCCACCTGCTTTCTTCTGATGAGTTGGCCGTGGGTACTGGGCTACGTGACCATTCCCTGGGATGCGAAGGCGCATTTCCAGCCCCAGATCCAGTTCCTGGCCGATAGCCTGGCGCGCGGTGAAGCACCTTGGTGGAACCCCTTCGTCTTCGCCGGCTCTCCGCAGGTCGCCGACCCGCAGTCGATGATCTTCTCTCCTCCCTTCCTCTTATTGGCCCTGCTCGATGCAAACCCGAGCCTCTGGGCAGCCGACATGACCGTGTTCGCCTCGATGCTCTTCGGCGGTCTCGGCCTCATGCTCTATTTCCGCGACCGAGCCTGGCATCCCGCGGGGGCTCTGGTCGCGGCGCTGGTCTTTACCTTCGGCGCCGCCATGGCTTGGCGCATCCAGCACACCGGTCAGGTGCTCAGCCTCTGTTATTGGCCATGGGCACTTCTGTTCCTCGAGCGCGCGATCCGTCGCGGATCGACAGGAAGCGGTTTGGCGGCAGGCGCCTTCGGCGCCGCCATCGTCCTCGGCCGCGATCAGGTCGCTCTGATCTGCATCTATCTCCTCGTCGCTCGCGCCGTATGGCTCCTCGCCTCGGACGACGCGCCCGTGCGGGCCATCCGACGAGCCCTGTTCCCGCTCATCGCCGGCGGCATCGCCGGTCTGGCCCTGATCGCCATTCCCGTCCTCATGACCGTCTTTCTCGCCGCCGAGTCCAACCGGCCAGCGATCGATTTCGAAGGCGCGGGCCGCGGCTCGCTGCATCCCGCCTTGCTGATCACGTTCGTCTTTCCCCACCTCTTCGGCGCCGCCGGGCATATGTGGGACTATTGGGGCCCGCCGAGCTTCGCTTGGCAGGGAACGGGCCTCTTCATCGCGCAGAACGTCGGCCAACTGTACCTCGGCGCGGTCCCCCTGCTGTTGATCGCGGGCGCCGGCATGGCCGGCCGGCTCTGGGATCGCGAAGTCCGCTTTTTCACCGTCGCGGCCATGCTGATGCTGCTCTACGCGCTCGGTTGGTACACCCCGGTCTTCCGTGCCATGTACGAGGTCCTTCCCGGCGTCCGGCTCTATCGCCGGCCCGCCGACGCGGTATTTCACGTCGGGGCTCTCGGTGCCGTATTGGCCGGTTACGCCGCACATGTGATGTTCACGACGCCGTGGCGCCGCGAGCGCTTCGGCCCGATTGCGATCGGCCTCGTGATCCTCGGCATCGCTGTCGCCGTTGCGATCCTGCTCGGCATCCGGATCGACCGTATGGCGCTGGTGCCGCTGCCGGTACTGGGTGGCATCATCGCGTTCGCGGGAGCGGCTGCGGCGCTGTGGTGGTGCCGTGAGCGCATTGCACTTCAACCCCGCCGAGCCTTGCTCGGACTTGTGGCGATCACCGCGCTCGACTTGGGGCTGACGAATGGCCCGTCGACCTCCTCGGCTTATCCGCCGTCGTATTATGACGTTCTGCAGCCGGCAACGAAGGATCCAACCATCAGGCTGCTGGAGGCACGCACCGTCGCAGACGCCACGCGCCGCGACCGCGTAGAACTTGCCGGACTCGGCTTCCACTGGCCGAACGCCAGCATGACCCATCGCCTGGAAAACACGCTCGGCTACAATCCGGTCCGCCTCGGAAACTACAGCCGCGCCACTGGCGCGGAGGATCATGTCGGCCTGCCCGACCAGCGCAAGTTCTCCAGGCTGATGCCGTCCTACCGTTCGTTACTGGCCGACATGCTCGGCCTGCGATTCATCGCAACGACCGTTCCAGTCGAAACAATGGACCCGCGGCTTAAGCCCGGCGACCTGCGCCTGATCCAGGATCTGCCGGACGGCTACCGGGTCTACGAGAACGATCGCGCCTTGCCCCGCGTGCTGTTCGTCGGCGCAGCGGCTCAGGCCGATTTCGCCCGTATCCTCGATACGGGCGATTGGCCCGTCGGCTTCGATCCGCGCCAGACCGTCCTTCTGGATTCACTCCCGGCCTCGCCCTCGTCCGGCACCAGCCGAGGCGCCGTCCGCATTGCCGCCTACCATAACACTCTCGTGACCCTGGAGGTGGAAAGCGCGACCGGCGGCTACGTCGTGCTCAACGATGTCTGGCATCCCTGGTGGCGCGCTTCCATCGGCGATACCGCCACCCCGCTTCTTCGCGCCAACGTGATCTTCCGCGCCGTGCGCATTCCCGCCGGAAAGCACACGGTCACGATGCGCTTCGAGCCACTCTCCGGCCTTTGGAGGGATTTGGCAGGTCTTCGCGCAAAACGATAGGGGCCGCACGTGGCGGCCCCTTCGTAACGAATTCAGAAATCGTCGACGACGATCAGAGCATGTGCGCCATGCGCGCCTTTTTCGTCTCGAGGTAGCGCTTGTTGTGCGGCGAGGGCGTCACGATCAGCGAGCATTGCTCGACGACGTTGATGCCTTCCGCGCGAAGCGCCGTGACTTTGGCCGGATTGTTGGTCAGCAGACGGATGCTGCCATAGCCGAGGTCGAACAGGATGTGGGCAGCGAGATCGTAGTCGCGTGCCTCGATCGGCGCACCGATCGCGACGTTGGCGTCCACCGTATCGTAGCCCTTATCCTGCAGCGCATATGTCTTGATCTTATTGACCAGACCGATGCCACGACCCTCGTGATAGGGAAGATAGATCATCACGCCCAGAGGGCTGTTCGTGATGACTTCCATCGACGCCTGCAGCTGCGGATAGCAGTCGCATTTCAGCGAATGGAAGATATCGCCCGTAACGCAGCCGCTGTGCACGCGCACCACAGGCAACTCCCCCGGCGCCGGGTTGTCCCGGTGCACGAGCGCCAGAGCCTGGCACGTGGGATCGATACCTTGATAGGCCCGTGCATCGAGCGTGAACTCACGCCCTTTGAACTCGATGGGCAGAATTGTCTGCGCACTCCAATCGATGTCCAGATCGAAGGACTTGACAGCACTCGACTTCATACGCGCCTCCCGACGGAAAACCGCGCGCTTATGCCACCGCAGACCCGGCTTCGTAAAGACATGATCGTCTCTGACCCTCGTTGTATTTCTTTGCCGCACCATTTGGACCCGAACGTGTCAGGCCCTCTCACGGTTCCACTGGCAACCAGACGCCAGTTCCACCGTGCGGCATGCACCGGAGATAAGCGCACCGAGGCTGAACCGCGCATGAATGCCTCGTTAAGGTTGGCGTTCAGGGTTCGTCGTCACTTCCGCGCCCGAAGTGCTGGCAACTGGCGAACCCCGGTTCAGCGGCACCCTTTCCAGAACACCGCGTAACGCATTGCGAGATAGGAAAAAATCATGGCAAAAAAAGAGGCCATTCCCAGCGCTAGGAACGCGGGCGTATCAGGGCGATATAAAACTATTGTGGCGAAAGCAGCATAATTCAGCGCAGCAGCCATCCAGGCAGCGGTTGCATAGCGCACGAATTCACTCAGGCGCGGCCGGGTGCTCAGCGCGAAGGTAAAAGTCCGGTGCGCCAGCCAGCCCGCCACCATCGCACAAGCAATCGCCGCGACGCGTGCCACGAGAGGATGCAAATCGAGGACACGGATCCCCGTCTCGAGCAGGATCGCATCGACGGTGAACGCGATCGCACCCGACACGGCGAAACCACCGAAATGCCGGTGAAGCGCGAGACCTCGTGCCGGATCGTTACTTTTCTCTTCAGGCGCCATCTGCACCGAACCGTCCCCAATCGAGTATGGCGACATCGGCGCCACGCGAAATTCTTGCCATCCGCGAGGCGACGACGGCGTTGCCACGCAATGCTGCGAGTTCCTGCGCACGCCGCGCCAGAACTGGATCGCGCTCGGCCAGTTCGTCATCCGGATACCCCGGATGACACATCACGATCCCCCCTTGTCCCGCGAAGCGAAATGCCACCTCGATTTCCCGGTCGTAGGGAAGCGAGGTATCGAACCCCGAAAATCCGGAGAAGCCGTTGTTGACGAAAAAACCGCGCCGCCGCGCTGCCACGCGAAAACCGCTGGAGAGTAGGGAAAGGGCAAAGGCCTTCGTCATTGCGCCACCCCGCCGCATGATGGTCGGGAGCCTGGCGGAGGGATCACGAACGAGCGGCCGCAAATCGCCATAGAAAGTCGACATCGCCGACAGCACGCCCTGCCGAATGCCCGGCAGGACATGCACGTGCTGGTGCCCGTCGACATGATCGGGCTTGAAGCCAGCCGATGCCTCGAACGCTTGAAGCTGCCGCAATGTTTCCGCCGCGACCTCTGCCACATCGATGCGGCCGGTGACTGCCAGTCGCGTCGCCTGCCCGATCGTCGGCAACCTACCGGCCGGCGCGAGGCCGGGCATCGCGCCCAGGGGACTGCCGACCGTCAGATTGAGATGCAATCCCAGCGCGGCATGATCGCGTAAGGCCGCCAGTGCGGATGCGTCCTCGGCCCAGCGGGGGAACGTCACCATGGCACTGGTCGCATTGATGTGATGCCCCGCGAGCAGTTCGCGAATGCCACGCGAAACACCGGCCGACAGGCCATAGTCGTCCGCGCACAAGATCACGCCGTCTGACGAAGGTTCGCGCACCGAAACTTTCCTTATCTTGCCAGGCGGAATCGCCGGGTGGCGGCGCGCATGGGTACCGTCAGCTCGCCACGCGCACGTCGTCCGGCATGCGAGCGGCACTCGGCTCCGGCTTGTCGTCGAGCCCGACGCGCTCCGCCACGATGTAGAGCGGGCGCCCTTTTACCTCCTCGTAGACGCGTCCGAGATATTCTCCGATCACACCGAGGGAAATGAGCTGCACGCCCGAGAAGAAGAGCACCGAGATCAGCAGGCTCGGGAAGCCCGGAACGTCGATCCCCCAAACCAGCGTCTTCAGCAGGAAGATGACTGCGTAGGTGAACGCGATGAGCGAGATGAGCAGCCCGAGCCACGACCAGACCCTGAGAGGTACTGTCGTGAACGACGCAATCCCGTCGAGCGCGAAAGACAGCAGCTTGCGCGGCCGCCAACGCGATTGGCCATCGAGCCGGGGCGCAACGTCGAACGGCACGCCGATCGACTTGAATCCGATCCAGGCATAGAGGCCCTTGTTGAACCGCGCCCGCTCCGGCAACTTGTTCAGCACATCCACGGCCTTTCGATCCAGCAAGCGGAAGTCGCCGGCACCGTCGGGCAGCTCCGTGCCACTCAAGAAACGGAAGACCTTGTAGAACATGCGGGACGACGCTCGGATCAGGGGCGCATCCGTCTCCCGGCTCCGTCGCCGGCCGTAGACGATATCGTAGCCCTCGTTCCAGCGGGCCACCAAGTCGCCGATCGCCTCGGGCGGGTGCTGCAGGTCGCCATCCATGATGATGACGCCATCGCCGGATGCCTGCTTCAGGCCGGCCGCGACGGCCACCTCCTTGCCGAAATTGCGGCTCAGCGAAACCGCTTTGTAACGGCTGTCACGGCGATTGAGCGCCTTGATCGCAGCCAAGGTCCCATCGGTCGACCCGTCGTCGACGATCACGACCTCCCAGGCGTGCCCGAGCGCGTCCAGCGCACGTGTCAGGCGCCGCTCCAGGATCGGCAGGCCACGCTCTTCGTTCAGAAGCGGAATCACGATCGACAGCGGGCGCTTGCGCGGCGGCTGCACGGCGGGCCCGGGCTCGTCGACGATGAAATCGTGAACGTTCAGCGCAAGCGGGTCGGATGTTCCGGACATATCCATGGAAACGCATTCCATACGCAAGCACGCCCCGCTGTCACGGGCGGGGCGCGGAATAAGGTCAATGCCGGAAGTGACGCATTCCGGTGAACACCATCGCAAGGCCCTGATCGTCGGCAGCCTTGATCACCTCGTCGTCGCGGATCGAACCGCCGGGCTGGATGACGGCCGTCGCACCCGCGCCGGCTGCCGACAGCAATCCGTCCGCGAACGGGAAGAACGCATCGGATGCGACGACGGAGCCTCTGACCTCCAGCCCAGCCATCTCCGCCTTGATGACGGCGATACGCGAGGAGTTCACGCGGCTCATCTGCCCGGCACCGATGCCCACCGTCGCGCCGTTGCTCGCATACACGATGGCATTCGATTTCACATACTTAGCGACTTTCCAGGCGAATTTAAGGTCGGCCAGCTCCGTCGCCGTCGGTTGACGCTTGGTCACCACCTTCATCGTTTCGCTGAGCTGAAGGTCGGCATCCTGCACCAGAAGTCCCCCCGTCACCTTCTTCCAGTCCCGGCGCGCTGCGGGCGCGACCGGCCACTGTCCGCAAGCGAGAAGGCGCACGTTCTTCTTGGCGGCGACCGCAGCCTGTGCCCCGGGCGAGACGGAAGGTGCGATGATCACCTCGACGAACTGCCGCTCGACGATGGCCTTGGCAGTTTCCTCGTCGAGTTCGGCGTTGAAGGCGATGATCCCGCCGAAAGCCGACTCAGGGTCTGTCTTGAACGCACGATCGTAGGCGGCGAGCAGGCTGTCCGCCTCTGCCACGCCGCAGGGGTTGGCATGCTTCACGATGACGCAAGTCGGCTTGCCCGACATCTCCTTGACGCACTCGAGCGCGGCATCGGTGTCCGCGATGTTGTTGTACGACAGCTCTTTGCCCAGCAGTTGCTTGGCCGCCGCGATAGTACCGGGACCGGCCGATCCCTCGACATAGAACGCTGCGGTCTGGTGGGGATTCTCCCCGTAACGCAAGTCCTGCGCCTTGCGCATCTGCACGGTGAACGTACGTGGGAAACCCTCGGACTTCTTCTCGGGATGATCGACGATTGCTCCCAGCCAGTTGCTGATGGCACCGTCGTACTCCGCGGTCCGCGCATAGGCCTTTTGCGCCAGTTTGCGCCGAAGACCGAAGCATGTTGCACCGCCGTGCTGGTCCAAGTCTCCGAGCACCTTGGCATAGTCCGCCGGATCCACCACCACGGTAACCGCCGCGTGGTTCTTGGCTGCGGCCCGGATCATCGCCGGGCCGCCGATATCGATGTTCTCGATGCACGTGTCGTAGTCGGCACCTTTCGCGACCGTCGCCTCGAAGGGATAGAGGTTCACGACGAGCAGATCGATGGGGCCGATGCCATGTTCACGCGCCGCTGACTCGTGCTCCGCGTTGCCGCGCACTGCCAGCAAACCGCCATGCACCTTCGGATGCAGCGTCTTGAGACGCCCGTCCATCATCTCGGGAAAGCCCGTATGCTCGGAGACGTCCTTGACTGGCACCCCAGCCTGCTTGAGCGCCACCGCCGTGCCGCCAGTCGACAGGATCTCCGCCCCGCGCTCGGCGAGGCCACGCGCGAAGTCGACCACGCCCGTCTTGTCGGAGACGGAGATCAGGGCACGGCGGATCTTGAGGTTGGTGTCGGTCATGGGGAGCGTCTCGTCATACAAGCCGAAAAGGGACGGCGGCCGGAAAGCCGCCATCCATTGCTGCACCGCATCAGGCTGAATTTATGCCCGCCGTCAAGCGCTGCTTGCGTCCACGGCTAAGCGCCGCGCTTGACGTGCCGCCATTTGCCGACCGCCGGACGCTCCAGCCCGAGGTTCTCGCGCAGGGTCGCGCCCTTGTATTCCTTCTGGAAGAGGCCCCGCCGCTGAAGTTCGGGCACGACGAACGTCACGAAGTCCTCGTAGGTGCCGGGTACGTAGGTTGCGCTGATCACGAAGCCGTCACAGGCACCCGCCGTGAAATACTCCTCGAACATGTCGGCCACTTCCTTGGGGCTGCCCACCCAAGGATTGTGAAGCTGCCCGCGGCCGCTGACCGTGATGAAGTCACGCACGGTCGGGTTCTTCTTTCCGCTGACGGCGAGCACACGATCGCGAATGGTCTGCAACCCCGTGATGCTCTTGAGTTCGTCCTCGGTGAATGGCTCGTCCAAAGGCTTGGCGCCGAAGTCGAAGTTGAGTGCCTCCGACAGCAGCATGAGGCTGTCCTCCATGCGCGGCAGGCTGCCGATCAGCGCTCGCTTGTCTTCGGCTTCGGCCTTGGTCGCCGCCACGATGGGATGCACCAGCATGCCGAGCTTCATGCCATCAGGATCACGGCCGACGGCGGCACACTGCGCCTTGAGATCCGCATAGGCCTTCTTCGAGGCCTCGAGACCCTGGTTGTAGATAAAGATGACTTCGCCCCACTCCGACGCGAAGCGCTTGCCGCGCCCGCTCTGGCCGGCCTGAATCAGCACGGGATGCCCCTGCGGGGTGCGCGGCACAGTGAATGGCCCCTTGGAGCTCAGATACTTCCCCTGGAAGTCGAGGCGATGGACCTTGCTCGCATCCGCGAAGCGGCCCGTGGAACGATCGATGATGATCGCATCGTCCTCCCACGTATCCCAGTGACCGAGCACGACCTCCATGAACTCGTCGGCCTTGTCGTAGCGCTCGTCGTGTCCCATCGACTCCTGACGGCCCATGTTGCGCGCCTCGGTGTCGTTGAGCGACGTCACGACGTTCCAGGCCGCACGCCCGTTCGTCATGTGGTCGAAGGTCGAGAACAGCCGCGCCACGTGGAACGGCTCGTAGTACGTGGTCGAATACGTCACGCCCAGCCCCAAACGCTCCGTGGCCATTCCCATGGTCATCATGCAGGCCATGGGGTCCATCTTCACGCAGCGGATGCCGTACTCCACCGCCTCGTCGAAACGGCCACTCTGGAATTCCGGCATGCCGAGCCGATCGTCGAAGAACGCCAGCTGGAATTTGCCGGCTTCCAGAACCTTGGCGATATGCCGGTAGAAGTCGGCGGTCATGAAATCGGTACGCGACTGGGGATGCCGCCACGACGCGGCGAAATTCGAGCAGTTCTGCGCTTGCAGGAAACCGACCAGCACCATCTGCCGCATTCGTAGTCTCTCCTCGGATCAGCGGCCACGCCGCGACTATTCCCTGATTGCATACCCGTCTGCACGACATGCCGATCCGGCAGCCTCGCACCTGGAACAGGCCGCCCGAATATGCCATTCAACATGCCGACTTGGATCTGGCGCGGATCGACACATGGACCTCTATCACGAAGTGCACGACGGCGGCTGCGGCCCACATATGCTCATGGTGCATGGCTTTCTGTCCAGCCGCGCCCAGTGGCGGCCGAACCTCGCCAAGCTCATGACGGTCTGCAGACCGGTGCTCGTGGAATTGCTGGGTCATGGCCGCTCCGCAGCTCCCGTCGAGCAGGAGGCCTATACGGTCGAGCGCTACATCGAGCGCTTCGAGGAACTGCGACGTTCCCTCGGGATCGAGCGGTGGCTGATCTGCGGCCAGTCCTTCGGCGCCGGTCTCGTCATTCAGTATGCCTTGCAGCATCCCGACCGCGTGATGGGTCTCGTCGTCACCAATTCCATTTCGGCCTTCACGCCGAAGGGCGATCCGGAGCGCGACGCCGCGCAAGCGGAACGCGCACGCGCCATCGCGGAGGGCGGCATGCACGCCCTTCGCGAGCTTCGTATCCATCCGCGACACGCCAAACGCTTCCCCGAGGACATCAAGCACGAACTCGTCGCCGATGCGGAGCGACTGGCCCCGGAAGGCATTCTCCGCTCGATCGCCATGACGTCGCCCAGCCTGTCCGTCGCACACCGCCTTGGTGAGCTGAAAGTCCCGACCCTGCTCGTGAACGGGACGTGGGAGAAGCGCTTTCAACCGCTCCGCGAGCACGCGGCAACGACCATTCCCGGAGTCACGGTCGTAGATCTTCCCGCCGGGCACTCCGTCAACATCGAGGCATCCGACGGCTTCGACGAAGCAGTTTGCGGATTGATCGCAAAGGTTTCGGGATGACAAGCCACGACATTGCCTTTAACCCATCCCTACTTTGGCGTTTCATTTGACGTATCGGGCGGTTCTTGCGCCGCCCGCGAGCGACCTCGAGGATGGGTTTCATCGTGCAACCGGTCCCGGAAAACTACGATTTCGACCTCGACCGCGCACTTGCGGCCGTCGTCGGTCTGCGCACCCTTATTCCCGCGGACGGCTTCACCGCGGAAACGCTCGGCACCGAGCGCCTCGGCCACGGTGTCCTGATCCGCAAGGACGGCATCATTCTCACCATCGGCTACCTCGTCACCGAGGCGTCGGAGGTCTGGATCAAGCTATCGGACGGGCGCTACGTCCCAGGTCACGTGCTCGGTTACGATCAGGAGACCGGCTTCGGCCTCGTGCAGGCGCTGGCCCGCATCGAGGTGCCCTTCCTGCCGCTCGGATCGTCGGCCGCCGCCGCTGTCGGCGAGCCGGTCGTGCTGGGCGGGACCGGCGGGCGAAGCAATTCCGTTGCGGCCCAGATCGTCGCCAAGCAGGAATTCGCGGGGTATTGGGAATACCTCCTCGATCAGGCGATCTTCACCGCGCCGAGCCACCCGCACTGGGGTGGCACGGCCATGATCGGCTCGAAGGGCGAGCTTCTGGGCATCGGCTCATTGCAGGTCCAGCACACACGCCAGGACGGGACGGCCGAGAACATAAACATGGTCGTACCCATCGACCTCCTGAAGCCGATCCTCGACGACCTCATCCAGATCGGCCGCCCCCGACGCCCGGCACGGCCCTGGCTCGGCCTATTCGCGACCGAGGTCGGCAATCGCATCGCCGTCGCGGGCGTGGCCGCGCGCGGGCCCGCAAAGGCTGCCGACGTGCGCACGGGCGACATCATCATCGACGTCGGCGGCAAGGCCGTGCATAGCTTGGCGGGTTTTTTCCGCGCGGTGTGGGCGCGTGGCGAGGCAGGCGTCGACGTTCCGCTGACGGTCAACCGGCGCGGCAAGAACCTCGACCTGACCGTCCGGTCGGGCGATCGTCGCAACTTCCTCAAAGGCCCCGTGGTGCATTGATGAAACTCTTCTGGTCCTCGCGCTCTCCGTTCGTCCGCAAGGTCATGATCGTGGCCTACGAAAAGGGTCTGGCCGACCGCATCGAGCGCGTGCGCACCGTCGTCGCCCCGACGAAACCCAACGCCGACGTGATGGCGTTGAACCCGCTCAACAAACTGCCCACGCTCATTCGCGACGACGGCACTCCGCTCTACGACTCGCGCGTCATCGCCGAGTACCTCGACGACATCGGCAATGGCCCCAAACTTTTCCCGCCCTCCGGACCCGACCGCATCGAAGCCCTACGTCGGCAGGCGCTCGGTGACGGCATCCTCGATTTCCTCCTCGTCGGCCTCTCGGAGCGCGCCCGCCCTGCGGAGCAACAGTCGGCCGAATTGAAAGCAGCGCTGGCACTCAAGTTCACGACGGCGTTCGACGCTCTGGAGCGCGAAGCAGCCAGCCTCGACGCGAGCCCGTTCGGAATCGGGCACATCGCCATAGGCTGCGCCTGCGGCTATGCAGATTTCCGTTATGGCGCCGAAGATTGGCGCAAGGGCCGCCCGATCCTGGCGCACTGGCATGAAGAGTTCGCCAAGCGACCGGGCTATGAGCCCACGACCCACGCCGACGTCTACTGACGCCGTTGCCTGGGCGGGCGACCCGCGCCGCCGCCCGCGCTGTACTCCTCCAGTTGACGACGTGCGCGCATGTAAGCGCGCGGTTCGTTGATCGCATCGACCGCGATCAGCTTGTCGCCCTGCCAATAACTCACCGAGAAACTGCCTTTGCCCGGATCGCCGTCGACCGTCACCCGGTCGTAGTCTTGCGACAACCCCGCTATTTGGAGCTTGGTCTCGAACTGGTCGGACCAGAACCATGGCACGGGATCGTAGGTGAGCGGCTGCCCGAGCATCGCCATGGCCGCCGCCTTGGCCTGATCGTTGGCGTTCTGCACACTCTCCAGTCGGATCCGACGGCCATAGCGCGCCGAAGGAAAGCGAGTGCAGTCGCCTGCCGCAAAGATATCCGGAACCGACGTGGCGCACGACGCATCGACAAGAATGCCGTCGTGACATGCGATGCCGGCGTCGACTGCAATCTCGGAGCAGGCCGCTCCGCCGACAGCCATCAACGCCAGATCGGCCGAAACGATGCGCCCGTCGCCCAGCGCCACACCAGTGACCTTCGTCTCTCCCACGAGCCCGGCGACTGACGCCCCCAACAGGACCTCCACGCCGCCGTTGCGGTGCAGCTCGGTGAAATACTGCGACACCTCCGGTCCCGCGACCCGCTTCAGCAGGCGGTCCTGCGCTTCGATTACAGTGGGATGCTTGCCCTGAGCTGCGAGGACGGCCGCCACCTCCAACCCCACGTAGCCCCCGCCGATGATGGCGACGCTGCGTGCCTCCACCAGCGCCGCAGCCAATGCCGAGACGTCGTCGATCGTGCGCAGCACGTGAACGCCCGCAAGTTGCGAGCCCGGGATCGGGAGCACGCGTGGCCGGCATCCGGTCGCCAGCAACAGCTTGGCGTAGGACAGCTCCCTGCCATCGGAGAGCACGACCCGGCGCGCGGCCGCATCGATGCGCGCAGCCTCGGTTCCGGTAGTCAGACGGATGTCATGCGTCTCGAAGAAATCGGCGCCCTGCAGCCAGAGCTGTTCCTTGGGGATCTCGCCCTTGAGGAACTTCTTGGACAGAGGCGGCCGCTGGTAGGGCGGATGCCGTTCGGCGCCGATCATGACAATTTCGTCGCCGAACCCCTGCTTGCGCAGCGTTTCGGCAGCCTTCTGCCCCGCCTGACCTGCACCGATGATGACGACCGGTCCGTCCATCTCACCTCCGCGACATCGCATTGCCTCCACGTGCCAACAGCACGCACGAGCCGTCCCCGCCTTGATCAGGCTCAGGAACTCTCGGGGCGCCACGAGCACCCGTGACCGTCACGATGGAGAGCCCCGACCTCGACCGCAAGGCGACTTGTGGTCTACTCGACCGGCAATTCCATGTCCGATGGCGATCTGATGTCGAAAGCGCCACGTCCGCCGGACATTCCGGCAGCGCTCGCTTACTCCGCAGGCAACGACACGACGAGCGCGCGTGCGACTTCGGCGATCGAGGGGCTTGCAGAAAGACACCCCGCATCCCCGATCCCATCGACTGCCATGCGTCGGCTGGCGACGGTCAGCAGCGGAGGCTTGTCGTCGGCCACCCCAAAGCCGTCGTCCAGCGAGCGGCACCAAAGGTGATCGGCTCGCTGCCGGATCAACTGCGCGGCAAGCGCCTTCCAAACGTAGCCATCAGCGTCCAAGCCCCGCTCGGGCGCCACTGCGTCGGGCGCCCGCGAAGGTACTCCACCGCTGGCCGATCCGATCTCGGCGCTCTTCGCGCGCGTGATCGTACGCCAGTGCTTCACCTCGACCAGAGGTTCGACGAGTTGCGGCTCGCTGGTGGCGGCATCGCTCACCATCGCGGGCGCGACGGCCGCGACCTCCCTCTTCCAGGAGCGACCCACCGCCGTCTCCGTCCCCGAGACTGCGTTGGCACCTTGGCGGATTGGATTAGGGGTGGGAAGAGAGTGAGACTGAGACCACTTCTGCGGCGGCTCGGCCGGCGCCGCGACGCCAAGCCCGGAGGGCGGAGGTGGCGGCGCGGCATCGTTTTGCGCCAGCAGCGCCGTGCCGGTGAGACCATCGTCACGACGCCAAGCGATCTTGCGACCCTGCGCTTTGATCTGCAGGCAACTCGTCTCCCCGCTGAACCACTTCAGGAACTTCTGGCAGACTTGCCCACCCTTCACCGACCAGCGACCGCGGTCCGCCTTCGAGCCCAGATAGGCGGTCAACGCCAGACTGTTGGAGTGCGCGGCGAGCGTGCCGTTCGCGTTGTAGGTGATGGGAAGCGTGCCGAGCGGCGTATCGAGGTGCACGGTCTTGCCGGCGACGAAGCGCTTCAGTTCTTCGCCTTGTGGGGCGGCCCATTCGGCGAATGCCGCCGTGCTCGGCAGAACGAGCAGAATTGCCAGGATACGCAACACGCGTTGTACTCCCCCGTCGCTGCGGCAAGGCCGCAGTCCCCCATCCCCGAGGGTCTAGCCAGCAGGTACGCCCAGACCGCGGCAGCATTGCGACGAGGCGGCGCAACGCGAGACGGAGAAGACGCGACCGTCTGCCACGTCTTTCTCCTTTTCTGCGCGATGCTTAGTAAATCGTGACCCCACTGTCGACGGACAGGATCTGCCCTGTCGTGATCGCCGCCTCGTCGGAGGCGAGATAGACCGCCATATTGGCGATGTGCAGCGGCTGGCCGAGCCCAAAAAGATGATTGTCGCCCATCCGCTCCAGCGCCGGATTGACCTCGATCAGCCGCTTCACGCGATCCGACAGCGTAACCGAGGGCGCGATCGCATTGACCCTGATCTTCTGCTTGGCGTGATCGAGCGCCATGGCGCGTGTCAGCGACGCGACGCCGCCCTTCGCTGCACCGTAACAGGCGCGTCCCGGCACAGCCATCAACGCCAGGTTCGACGCCATGTTGATCACCGCGCCGCCACCGGCCTTGGCGATCTCGGGGATGGCGATCTTCGAGCATAGGAAAGTCCCGAACAGGTCGAGCTTCATCACCCGCCAGAACTCGTCCTCGGACGCTTCGGTTACCGGCCCGTCCTGCGGTGTCGAGCCCCCGGCGTTGTTGTGCAGGACATCGAGCTTGCCGAAACGCCGGACCGTCTCCGCAACCGCCGCCGTCACGCTCGCCTTGTCGGTGACGTCGCAATGCACGAAGTGCGCATCCCCGCCCGAATTGCCCGCCTTGGAACGGGCCGACGCTGCCGCCGCCTCGCCCAACTCCCGGTTGATCTCGGCTACGACGACTTTCGCGCCTTCCTCGACGAAGCGCTCTGCCGTGGCACGGCCGATACCGCCGCCACCCCCCGTGATGAAAGCCACTTTTCCAAGCAGTCTGGGTCCTGGCATGCGCGTCTCCTCGCTGAAATGATGTCGTAAGCCACCCCCTTCGGCGATCGACCGCGAGAGGCGGACGACCGCAAGGTATGCGGGCCCGCAGACGGTGCCCCGCCTCGAGGCTCGGCTCAAGGCTAAAGCGGCGGATGCGCCACGACGAACATTGCGGCGGCCCGGCCGTCCAATCGATATCTAAATCGGAGATTCCCGATCACGAAATCCACAATCTCTGTGCTATTCCTATCAAGCACCAACGCAAGGGCATCGGACGCGCATCATGAGCTTCTACTTGGCGATGCTGCTCGGTCTGCTTCTGGCAGGCGGAGGCGGCGAACTGTTCGTTCGTGGCACAGTAGGCGTGGCATTGGCCGCGCGCATCTCGCCTGGCATCATCGCCGCCACCGTTGCTGCCTTCGCAACGTCTAGTCCGGAACTGACCGTCGCGCTGAGTTCGGCACTGGAAGGTAGGCCGGAGATTTCCCTTGGCGATGCGCTCGGCAGCAATGTCATTAACGTCGCCATTATTCTTGGATTGGCACTGGTCATCGCCCCCATCCACGTGCCGCGCGGCAGCATCCGCCGCGACTATCCTGTCGCGCTCTCCATGACGGTGCTCATCGGCGTCATGTTGATCGACGGGCGTATCACCCGCATCGAAGGCATGCTTTTGGTCGCAGGCTTCTTCGCTTGGCTCGTTGCGATCATGCTGGAGGCGAGGCGCGAACGTTCCGCCGCGCCCGAAGTCCTCGGCGACAAACCACTGTCACGCGCGGCAATCGAGTGCGTGATCGGTCTCGTCCTTCTGGTCGCCGCCGGCAAGCTGATCGTCTATGCGGGCACGGGCATTGCCAAGACCCTCGGCCTCAGCGAGTTTATCATAGGCGCCACGATCGTTGCGATCGGCACGTCAATTCCCGAACTCGCAACGGCCATCATCTCGCGCATCCGGGGCCACGACGAGGTCGGACTTGGCACCGTTCTGGGAAGCAATATCTTCAACGGATTGTTCATCACCGGCACCGCAGCGTCCATCACGCCGATCGACGTGACGTTTCTCGCGGCGGCCCCTGCTCTGGTCATCGGGCTGCTGACGATGGCCCTCGCTTTCCCGCCGCGGTCGGGCCGCATCGGCCGCTGGCGGGGAGCCATCCTGCTGTCCACGTATGCGGTCTATGTCGCGGCCCTTCTGCAACTCTAGGCCGGGCTACTCTTTGGGTTTTCCGCCCGGCCATACGGGCGATTGGGCAAGACCGGGCCAGCCGATGGGCGCCTCGGCCGCAGCGCGGTTGGCGTCGACGGACTGGTCCGCTTTCCATTGGGCCGCCACGTAGCGCTTGCCTGTCACGCCATTACCAGCCGGGGAGCACAGCCAAACGATCGGCGGCACCATGGCGGACGGGGCAATGAGATCCTCGCGCTTGTAGCCGGAAGCCCCCGGCACCATCGGCGTGTCGGCGGGACCGCCCGGCACCACCACGTTCACCGTGATCCCGAACGGTCCGAATTCGTCGGCATGCCCCGCCGACATGGCTTCCAGCGCGGCCTTGCTCGGCCCGTAAGGATGGAAGCGGCCGCGCAGCATCGTGAACATGCTGGTGGTGATGTTGACGATATTGCCGGATCGCCGCCGTTTCATGCCGGGAATGGCGGCGCGCGTGAGATACCAAGCTCCCGACAGGTTCACTTGCATGAACCGGTCCCAGACGTCGGGCGCGATCTCCTCGATGGCCACGAGATTGGTGAAGTGATCCTCGCGGATGACGCCCATGCCGAGCGCGCCGTTGTTCACGAGAATGTCGAGCTTACCCTGCTTCGTCTCGATCTCGGTCACCGCCTGACTGCAGGCCGCCGCGTCGGAGATATCGAGGACTTTCACCGACAGCGCCGCAGCGGCACCACATTCGCCCGCGAGCGCCTCGAGGCCGGCACGGCTGACGTCGGCCGCAACCACGACCGCGCCCGCCCCCAGCAACCCCTTCGTGACGGCACGTCCAAGACCGCCGGCAGCGCCCGTCACGAGCGCAACCTTTCCGGAGAGTTCACCCATCGTTTCCGTGGCTTTCAAGCAATCAGTGTCTCGCCGTCGCGCGGATCGTGACGCGCGGGCATATGCTCCGCGAACCACGCGAGCGTCGGCCCCATGACCTCGGAGAACGCAGGCTCGACGTAAACCTCGTAGTGTCCGTAGTTGCCGATCACCACGAGGCCCTTGGGTTCACCTGCTTTTTCGAAGAGTGCTTCGGATTCCTCGGGCGGCACGAGCCGATCGTCTCCGGTCGTGATGAACAGGATCGGACGCGGCGCGATCTTGTCGACCACCCATTCCGGATGGAACTGCAGGGTCTCGTCGATGTACTCGAGCGGCAGTGTGTTGATGGCATTCGGGTTGTTCTTCCGTGCCGCGGCGGCGAGTTCCGCCGACTGCCGGTCCGGCAACAGGATCTCCGAACGCTCGACGAACTCGGACTTGCCCGTGAGCACGCGATGCTCCCGGTCCTTCTTCGATCGCTCGAGCAGGTCGTACCACTCGTCAGGACGCCGGACGCTGCGCATCCATCGCGCGCCATGCCCGATGCCGACACAGGACACGATACACTTGGCGCGATTGTCGACAGCGCCGGTCCAGACGACCGTCGCTCCACCATAGCTCGTGCCGTAGAGCCCGATGCGCTGTTCGTCGACCTCCGGCTGGAGACCCAGGAACGTCATGGCCGCCTGCACATCGGCAACGCGGCTGTAGGGAGCGAGCCGGCTACGCGGCCCCTCGCTCTTTCCCCATCCCTTGTAGTCGAAAGTCAACACGACGTAGCCGGCGTCGTTCAAGACACGCGCATTGTCTGGCAGGTAGAGATCCTTGACGCCTGTGTAGCCATGACAGAGCACGATACCCGCGCGCTGCTCGCCCGGTTGCAGGCCGGCGGGCAGATAGAGATCGCCGTCGAGCCTGAAGCCCTCGCTGTAGAACGTGATTGGTTTTTGCATCGCGCACCCTCCCGAAACGGCGCCGTTCTTGATCGATTGCAGACGAGGCCGGGCTCAACCCGTCCGGCCTTCGACGAACGCACGGATCAGGATATTCGCGATCGCGTGCTTGCCCGGTGCGGTCAAACCTTCAGGATGCTCGTTCGCCAGCATGGCGCGCGCCTCCTCCCTTGTGAACCAGCGCGCATCCGCAAGCTCCGACTTGTCGACCACGATGTCCGTCGTCTCCGCGTGCGCGATGCAGCCGAGCATCAGCGAATGCGGGAACGGCCACGGCTGGCTGCGGTGATAGTCCACGCGACCGACCTTGATATTGGTCTCTTCCAGAACCTCCCGGCGCACGGCATGCTCGATGTCCTCGCCAGGTTCCAGGAAGCCGGCGAGCGTCGAGTACATGTTGCCCTGATAGCGATGCTCGTGGGCCAGGATGCAGCGTTCTCCATCCGTGACCAGCATGATGACGACGGGATCGGTCCGCGGGAACCAGTCGAGCCCGCACCCCGTGCATTTGCGGCGCCAACCCGCATCCTTGACCGCCGTCGCCGCGCCGCAGCGGCCGCAGCAGCGTGCATTCTCATGCCACTGGCCGAGCGCCCGCGCCTGTCCCGCAAGCGACTGCTCTTCGGGGGTCAGAAGTCCCTGCATGGCGAGGGAGCGCAGGTCCACGGACGGCCGCAGACGCGCGAAACCGTCCGGAATCGAACGTGCCGCGTCCTCGCTGATCGCGATCGCGAAGTGGGGAACATGCGTCTCGCGATCCAGGCCGAGAAACATGGCATCGGATGTCTCGAGCCCCATCAGCGTCACGTCCTCGAGGCTGTGCCAACGCAACGCCGCGCTCGAACGGTCGGGAGCCGAAAGAACGACAGGCTTGAGATCGCAGAAAATCAGATATCGGCCTCCGGGCGACGCGCGCTGCTCGGCAATCCAGGCTTCGTCCGAGCGCTTTGGGCTCACACGATCCAGCAGCGTAGTCGCGGCAACTGTCGGCATTGTCTCGTTCCTCCCGGCAAACGCCGAAAGAGAGCACAGCAACCGCAGCTATGCAATTACCGCAACGAACCCTGCACCGTCATGGCGTGAACAGCCGCTGCCGGCAGGGCATGCCGCATCGCGAGCGCTTCAATCCGGAGATCCGTACGTTCGTGTGTCGCTAGGCGGCGTCTTACAGACGATCTCGCTCGCGCGCACGCGATGCGAGCTATGCTTCAGAAGAACTCGGATGGCCGCCGTCAACTCGTCGGGACCGCCAGGTTCGACGAGGAGCACCACGGCCCCACGATCGATGTCGTCCTCGATGTCGCTGATGAGCGCGGGCTCCAACTGGAGTTTGCGCTCCTCGAGCCGCTGCAAGCCTGTCGTCGCGGCCACGATATCACCGCCGTCGGGCAACTCGCCCACGACCTCGAAACAATCGGTGAAGCGCAAGAACAACGAATCCGGCAGGGCGCTCGACAGTCGGCCAAGGAAGCATTTCACGCGCGCGCTGGCACCGATGATGCTGACAACCACATCTCGCAATCCGCCCGCCCCGAGATCTTGAATCGCGCCGCCGAGCTTCCCAACCTCCGTAAAGACCCCGATAGCGATGCGTTGTGCGTTGAGAAAAGGCTCATTCACCCCTGCGACTCCCTGAGAGGCCCGCACGCCTCCGCCACCCATGTGAGGGGCAGTCACGGTACGGTTTCCAGCCCCTCGAGACGCCAGGCCAAAGTCCAATCCGTTCAACCAGCCCCGCACGAAACCCGTTCTTCAAGCCAACTCGTACTGCCCTTCGGCAATGGCCCCCAGGGCGGCAGAGTCGAGAATTTCGACGTACCCGCCATGATCCAAGTCAATGACGCCATCCGCCTTCAGTCGGCTGAACGTCCGGCTTACCGTCTCGATCGTCAGGCCGAGGAAATCGCCGATATCGGCCCGGCGCATGGGGAGAACCAGCTCGTTCGCGCTCTGTCCGCGCAGTTCGTTCCGATGCGCCAGAGCCAGCAGGAAACTCGCGACCCGCGCACCTGCATCACGCGTGCTGATGGTGAGGAGGTGCTGACGCGCCGCGCTCAGCTCCTGTGCCAAAACTTCGTACAACTTCAGGCTCAACTGTGGGTTGCGCTGAGCCATCTGATGCAACGAACTGACGGGCAAGCAGCGCACGCGCGTCGGTTCCGTCGCCTGAGCGTTGAAGCTGTGTGCCCGGGAAAGCCCGAGGCCAACAACGTCTCCGGGAAAAGCTATGTCGACGACCTGCCGCTTTCCATCCGGAAGAATCTTGTAGAGAAGTATGGTTCCGGCTTCGACGAGGTACACGTGAGACTGTTGATCGCCGTCAAGGAACAGATGCTCTTTTGCACCGATCCGCCGCACAGATCCTGCGGCGATACAGTCTTCAAGGATAGAATTCTGGCGCGCCGCAGGCTGCGCCACCGCGGCATTCCGGTTCTCGACGGGGTCGAAGTGTGCGAATTCCGAAGTTGCCAGCATGGTCGTCTCCCGTCCTGTGAGCTTCTGGCACCATATGAAGCGGGGTTCGTCGCTGGGAATTGTCACCAACGTCAGCAATTGTAACATTGTGTAACGTGGCCGGGTGTAACATGGCCGACGCCTCCACCGTGCAGGCCTTGCAACGGTGGAACGAAGGAAAGCGAGACGCGAGACGCGCATGACCGTGCCAACCACCATCCTCGTTGTGGACGACGACTCGGAGGTCCGTTCGGTCCTGCGGCGCTGCTTCGAGTTGGACGGCTATCATGTGCTGGAAGCCATGAATGGAGATCAGATGCGCCAGCATCTGGCCGAGTCGCCAATCGCGCTGATCACCCTGGATCTCAAACTGCCGGGCGAGGACGGGCTCACGCTGGCCCGTGACGTGCGTGCGCAGAAGAGCATCCCCATCATCATGGTGACGGGCAAGGACGACCCCATCGACCGCGTCGTCGGGTTGGAGCTCGGCGCCGACGACTACATCACCAAACCGTTCCATCTGCGCGAGGTTCTGGCCCGCGTGCGCGCCGTCCTGCGCCGTTACGAAGCCGGCACCTCTACATCCAACAAGATCGAAGCCCCCGTCGAAAACGACTGCAGCTTCGCCTTCGGTGGCTTTGTTCTCAACACGGCCCGTCGCGAACTGAAAGCCACGGACGGTACGGTCCTGCCGCTGACCACCGCCGAGTTCAACATGCTGAAGATGTTCGTCGAGCGGCCAACGCGCGTGCTCTCGCGCGATGCCATCATGGACCTCTTGAAGGGCCACGAGTGGTCGCCGCTCGATCGGTCGATCGACACGCTCGTCGCCCGCCTGCGCAAGAAGATCGAGGCGGACGTCGATAATCCCCAGTTCGTCAAAACCGTGCGTGGCGTCGGCTACGTTTTCGCGATCGATGTCCGCCGGGTCTGATCGCCGCGCCGGCTAGCCCGGACGCGGCGCCTCCCTCAAACGACCTTGTCGCTGATCTTTTGCGGCACGGGACGCGTGGCGATCAGCGAGGGCCGCAGCTCCATTCGGTCGCTGTAGGCCGCAAGGTTGGGATGGACGGACCGCCAGTCGAATTGGGGATAGCGGACGCTCAAGTATCCGAGCACCGTCGCCACCGCGATATCCCCGAGTCCGAACGTATCGCCGACGGCAAATTCTCGTTCGCCGATCTGCTGCGCCAACGCACGCAGACCACCATCGATCTTCCGCTGCTGACGCGCGATCCATTCCGCGCTCTGCATTTCGGGGGCGCGGTGCCGTTCCCAGAACATCAGCACGAAGGCATCGCAAACGCCGTCTGCGATGACTTCGAGTTGCCGTGCCGCGAGCCGTGCCCCGCGCCCGGCAGGTACCAGCGGCGGCTCGGGATGATATGCCTCGATCCACTCCAGGATGAAGCGCGATTCGTAGACACTGCGTCCGTCATCCGTGATGAGGACCGGCAACTTCTCGAGCGGATTGTATTTGGGCGTCTGTGTCGTGCCGTCCCACGGCACCTCGGTGATCAGCTCGAATGGAATGCCCTTTTCCAGGAGTGCGATACGCACCTTGCGGGCATAGGGGCTCGGCGTAGCACTGAGTAGCTTGTACATTCGATTTCCTCGACGAATTCGTGTCGGTGATGGCACCGTCCGGCGCGCAGTTCAACCGGTCAGGAAAGACTTCATGCGGGTATTGGCCAGCTTCGGCACCTCGAAATGCACGAAGTGCCCCGCATCTCCCGCCTGCTCGAGCGTTACGGTCTCGAAATAGTCGTCCAGCTTGTCGGCGAAATCGTATCGCAGCACGGGATCGTGCGCCCCCCAGAGCACATAGGTCGGCGCCGAGATCTTGGGGATGGAAAGCGCGCCTTCTGTCATCATGCGGCGGCGGAAACGCGACACGCCGATGTACCAATCGAAGCCGCCTTGGATGTTCCCGGGTTGCATGAAGTTGTCGACCCACTCCTCGAGATAGGGGGCGAAGGCCTGCTTCTGGTGGCACCAGTGGGTCAAGAAATGCTGGAAATAGATCCGGCACGCCTCTCGCGACGAACCGACGAGCGCCGCCGCGAAATCCTTCTGGTGGAACTGCTGGTACCAAGTTTCGGGGAAGTGGCGATAGTCGCCCCAACGCTGACCGATGCCGGGATAGGCACAGTTGAAAAAGAACAGCTTCTCGACGCGGTCAGGCCATGCGAGCGCGAACTGTTGCGCGACGAACGAGCCGACGTCGTGCGACACGATCGAGATGCGCTCCAGGCCCAGCGCATCTATCAGATCCCTCAAGTCCTTGGCCAGCAGTTGCGGAGGCGATCCGTCTACTGGACGCGGGACCCGAGATCGCGTAGCTCCGAAGCCGCGAAGATCGGGCGCGATGCAGTCGAAGTCCTGCGCGAGTTCCGGCAAATTGTGCAGCCAGGTTCGTTTGAACTCCGGCCAACCGTGCAGAAAAACGACCGGCGCACCCGTTCCTGCGCGAACAACGCTGATATCGAGTTCTGACGTCGTCACGACACTGCCGCGCCAGTCGATGCTCATGTGTATGCCTCTCTTCGTGCCTTTGCCGGCCGCAGTGAACTATGGGCGCCTGATGATCACAAGATGCCTGACCGCAATTCTGGTATCGGCCGCTCTCCAGGCCGTATCGACAGCTCCGTCCATCGCCGCCGATCCGAATTTGCTCGCGCGCTGCTGGCCGGCGACCGCGCTGCCCGCCAGCGACGGCGAACGCAAGCCCCGTCGTCACGACGCGCGGCGCGATCCCGCGATTCCCGCCATTCAACTGCCAGCCGCCAGCTCCATTCCGCGTGCCCTGCGCGGCGCGGTCCGCCGGGTGAAACTGCCGCCGGGCAAGAAACTCGTCGCACTCACCCTGGACATGTGCGAGCAGCGCGGCGAGATCTCAGGCTACGACGGTCCCGTGATCGACGCCCTGCGGGCCAACGGCGTGCGTGCCACTATCTTCGCCGGCGGCAAATGGATGCTGTCGCATCCCGAGCGCGCCCAACAGATTCTCGCAGACCCCCGGTTGGAGATCGGCAACCATGGCTGGGCACATCGTAATGTCCGCGGCCTCTCCGGCCACGATCTCCTGCAAGAAATCCTGGGACCGCAAGCCGCCTTCCAGAGCATTCGTGCCGAGCTTTCGCAGCGCGCCTGCGTGGCGGGCAGCGATCACACGCTGCAACCCCGCCTCGCCCTCTATCGGTTCCCTTTCGGCGCGTGTCGCGCTGAAGCGCTCGATGCGCTCGCCGACAACGGTATGCTTGCCATCCAATGGGACGTCTCGACGGGCGACAGCTCGAAAGCCGAGACCACGAAGGGCATCGTTGCGGCGCTGCTGAACGAGGTCAAGCCAGGCTCCATCGTTCTCGCGCACGCGAACGGCCGGGGCTACCGCACCGCCGAGGCGCTGGCGATCGCCATCCCCAAGCTCAAGGCGCGCGGGTACGACTTCGTAACCGTGTCGGAACTCCTGGCCGCCGGCGAGCTCGTGATCTCCCCCACCTGCTACGATCGCAGGCCGGGAGACACCGACCGCTACGACAACCTTTTCGCGTCGCGCTTGCGCCCAGCCCCGCCCCCTGCCGCACATAAGGACGCCACTCGTGTCCGATCGCCATTTTCCGAATGATCCCGGTCAGATCGGCGCGACCGGTGACGGCCGCGAGATCGCCCTTCGCCCGATGACGACGGATGCGGCCTGCACGATCGGTCCGGCAATCGCAGCCATCGATCCCTGGTTGCGCCTCGGAGTAGGGGGCGCCGCCATGTCCCGCTTTCTCGCCGAACACGAGGAAGGCGCCCGGCGCTATCGCATCACCGTGGCAGGCACGGACGTCGGCATCTGTGTCGTACGGGTCCCGTGGCTTGCCGGCCCCTATCTGAACCTCCTGGGCGTTCTTCCGGACGCCCAGGGGAACGGCGTCGGTCGGGTAGTTCTGCGGTGGTTGGAAGCCGAGGCCCGCGCAGGAGGTCATCGTAACCTCTGGCTCTGCGTTTCGACCTTCAACGCCGATGCGCGCCGCATTTACGAGGCCGCCGGCTACACCCGTATCGCAACCATCGACAGTCTCGTTTTCGACGGCTTCGACGAGCACGTGATGCGCAAGCGCTTGTCCTGACGCATCGCGGCGGCTCGACGACGTGGCTTATTGCGAATTCTCACGATAGAACAACGGCCCAGAGCGGGCCGGATCGTTGGATCGCTTTTCCGAACATTATTCACGATCCTTTGATTGATCGACGTTCAAATCACGCTTGCCTTGTCGGTGAACAGTGGTTAATTTAAACCCATCAAGACCGGGCAACGACATCGAGTTCCTCCCGACGCCGCAGCCCACTTCATCAAGCTGGATCTTACGGAGACACCCCATGAAGACCATCATCGGCGCCCTTCTCGCTCTCGGCTTCCTCGCTGGCACGGCCAACGCTGCTCCTGTCGGCACCCAGAATGAAACGGTCCTCGAGTACGGCTGCGGATACGGCTACGGCCACTGAAGCGCCGACCGATACTCACACCTTGTATTCTCACTCGGACCTCCGGTTCTCGCACCGGAGGTCTTTTTCGTCGCCCCTCACGTGACCGCCGCTCGCAGTTCGCGCTTCAGAACCTTGCCACCCGCATTGCGCGGCAGAGGTTCGGCCCGCAACGTCAGGCTTTCGGGGATCTTGTAGTCGGCCAGCTTGCCCACGCAGTGGGCGCGCAATCGGGCGA
>VFQT010000556.1_pt1 | contig 53363 bp, 39 predicted proteins | sample 3512381 | NCBI WGS metagenome assembly VFQT01 (sample SAMN10412376, study PRJNA504923) | tailings metagenome | isolation source: Relicate 2 Philex TSF3 active mining site | place: Philippines: Tuba, Benguet | collected 2017-08-29
TCGAACGCTCATTGCTCGACGCTGACCGGTTCCAGCAGCTGCTGGGAACGACCGTGAATGTACCCGACGGGCTGCAGCAAACCGCTCGCTGGTTCAGGGACAGCCAGCATCACTAAGTCAACTGCGAACTTCATCCGCATGAAAATCCGCAGAAACTGCTATTTCAGCAAAATCCGAATCTGAAATAGACTGGAACGTCGCCTCACAATACTTGTTCTACCAAAGACCACTGCTTGTCTCATTCCCCCCAAAATCAACAACCCCCATAATCGAACCAGACACCAAAACACTGAGCTTCTCTCCGAGACATTCTGGGACCTTTTTCTCGAAAAATCACCAGGAACGGATTTTGCCGAAAACAATGATCGTGCCAACCTGCGGAAACCAGAAAAAACAGCGACTCAGGCCTGACACACACTGATGCACAAAAGGCGCAGTCTGCAAAAAATGCACTGCCTTGCATCGCAATACAGCAAAGAAGCTTCGATTTTTATCGGGCATCTTAACGATGGTCTCGTCCGCTCGGGCAGATCCAGCCTTCTTCAGCGATCGGCAAACCTTGTGAGACCACCAATGTCCGCCCGCCAACCCAATGCAGAGCACAGAACGGTGTTTAGATATTTTGTCACCGCAATTATCTTTTTGTTCACCCGCTCAACAATTGCCGACACCATCGTCCTTGACGACTTCAGCACCGGGATCAACGGTACGGTAATCTTCACACAGGTCTCCACACCCGGTACTGCCGCTGCCGGAAATACTCCTTCCGCCAACAAAGTCAACATCCGCAGAAATACTCGCGCTGTCTGGACAGACACCCGCTCGGTCGCAGGTTCCATGCTGTGGAATTCAAGGGCAGTCAACTTTTCTCGAGGAGACGCGGGCACAGGCTCGACACTCGTCGCAATAAACGCTACCAGCAGCAGTGCTATGGAAATTGCAAATCCTGACGATGCCACTGCTCTTTCTGCTCTGGTGACCTACCAGAACTCAGGCACGCCATTATTGATTGATCTGTCAGCCATGGCTACGTTCAACATTGATGTCAGCTCCCTGGATTCGCTGGTTCCCATGACACTGTCGCTCCGTGACAGTAATAACAATGTGGGATCAGCAAACTTCACAGTGTCCAACCTTTCCCTCGGCAGACAGTCATTGTCATTGGCGTCAATTTTCAACTCAATCGATGAAACAAAGGTTGTGCAAGCAGACTTGACGTTCAGCGTCCCAACCGGCGGAGATCTCGCGTTTCAGCAAATGTACTTTGCTCCGGTGCCTGAACCCTCCACGGTAGTCATTGTTGCCGCAATCGCTGCCATCGCCTTGGCCCGACGCAGGACACAGGCACCTCGCTCGTCCGTCTGACGAAGCTGTAGACTTCCTGTTGCGGATGTTTGCCTTGATGCAAACAGCCAGACACCCTGAACGACAGCCTACCAGGTCAGGACGCTGCAGCCAGATTCAACCGGCAATCGACCTGCCTGAAGATATCGCACAGGCGCTGCAACTCCCCCTCGATTTTCGTTGCCGCTGACGCTATCGAGGCATTCCCGGTCTCAGCAAAACGGCTAAACGATCGCGCCCGCAAAATCCCTGCAACCCTTGCAGCCGCGCCCAACTCCGATTTTGCGATCGTTGCCGCGGAGCAGCATCTGCAGCCCGGCTTCCCCAGTGAATGATGCCGGCAATCAACCAATCGACAGCCCCGGTGTCAATCGCCCGTCACAGAAACGAATTTACCAGATTCGTTGCAAACCAAACCCCGCACCCGTTTGCCTTGCTCCTATCCTACCCCCGAACCTCCGAAGCCTGCTGCTGACCTGCTGCGCAGGGCTTGCTGGAGAGCAATCATGACCAAACGGGGACGATTCACCATGACCAGGCAGCCCTTCCGAGTAGCGCAGATTTTCACACTCTTTCTGCTGGCAGTTTTTGCCTCCTCGCACCCCTTACGTGCCGACATTGTCGTCCTCGACGACTTCTCAACTCCCATCCAGTTTAATGACGGGAGGTTTTCGAGGTCAGATGTTCGGAATGACTTTTGGGCTCCCGAAGTGACGATCGCTCCGGGAGTTACCGCTAATTGGTATGACTCCGGCGGCGGGATCCTCGGTGGTCGACGCGACGTCGAGGCACAAAATGCAGCGAACTCCACACAAAGCTCAATGATCAGCATCGACGGTTACCTGTCCGTCAATTCCCCATCGGCCAATTTCATGTGCGCCACTTGCCTGACCTACACGTTTGCAGCACTGAACGTGGAATTTTACCACAAATTTGTGATCGATATCCTTTCCCTCGACGCAGCCGCCAAGGGAAACATTCAGGGCGTTCTGAAATTGAAAGACTCCAGCGGAAACACGGCCATCGCAAATATTGCCGGCAACACGCTCGCAGTCGGCCGCAACAAAATCGAACTGCAGGGCATGCAGAACTGGAACGGAATCAACCGTACCAACATTGTGTTCGCTGAAATGTCATTCCTGACCACGATGCCCGCCGTTGACTTCACCATCGACACCCTTGCGTTTTCCACCAATCCCGAGCCGTCCACCTTCGTCATCATCGGGCTGGCTTTCGCCACCGCTGCCACTTTGCGTTTTCGCAAAAGCTCCAGGGTGCAGAAAAGCGACTGAAGGGAATCGAACCCTCACCAGGAGCTTGGGAAGCTACTGTGCTACCACTACACCACAGTCGCGCGGAGTAACAGCCGAAGAATACCCGGCCAGCCGGGACTGTGCAACCGGTGTCCGACTTTGCCCCCGCCTGTTCCCGCAAACTCGCAAACGCACCCTCAGTCCCACGGCGTTCGCAGCCGACTGAACCGACGCTCCGTCGCCGGTCGCACCACAACCACTCGCGGTCTGGTCTGCCCTGACGCTCCCAGCAGCCACGCGACAACAAATCCCGCCACAAAACCGCCGATGTGAGCCCACCAGGCTACGCCCACCGCTTCGCCAGCCCCCATCGCAAACGTCCCCTGCCACAGCTGCAGCAAAAACCACAATCCCAGAAACACCGGGGCCGGGATAACCATCACCTGCAGAAAAAACAGAATCGGCACCAGCGACACCACGTTGGCCCTGGGATACAGGTACAAATATGCCCCCATGACACCCGCCACCGCCCCGCTGGCACCAATCGTCGGCAGCACCGACTCCGGATACATCCGGTAATGACTGAAACTGGCCAGCACACCACTGCCCAGATAGAACAGCAAATACCCCAGATGCCCCAGACGATCCTCCACATTGTCCCCAAAAACCCACAAAAACCACATGTTGCCCGCCAGATGCAGCAGACTTCCATGCAGGAAAATGCAGCTCAGTGCTGTCAGCCAAACAGGGATCGGAGGCTGCGGAATCTCTGACCGCACCTCCAGCTCCCGCACCCCAAAAACAGTCTGCACCAGTTCCCGATGCTCGATCACCACCGGTCGCTCCGGATGCGAAATCCTCGCCGGAATCATCCCGTACAAAAACGTCAACCTGCCATCCTGGTCTTCCGCCTGCAGCAGAAATCCCAGCACACAGACGAGAATCAGCAGGTAATTCACAACCGGAATCGTCCGCGATGGAATGTTGTCTCGTAACGGAATCATCAGCCTGCTCCCCGATGTCGCTCGAACCGTCCCTCAATGCTCAGCGATCCGCTGCCGGCACGACTGGATCAGCATGGCGAATCACAAAATCCACCAGTTCCTGACACTCAAAAAAACCAGTCCACATATTGTGCCCCTGGCCCCTCGGCACCACCAGCCGAAACTCACCACCGGCCGCCCGATAACGCTCAGCAGCCAGCCCCGAGTTGGCCTCCAGTGGCACCACGGCGTCCACATCTCCGTGAATGGCAAACATCGGTACCTGAGCCTTTGCCAGAGACTGCAGGCGATCCACCGGATTGAACTCCATCAGCCGCAAACCCAGCTCCCCCGCTGAAATCCCAAAGGCGCCGCTGGCCCGCTGCAAACCCGGATAACTGCTCAAACTGCAAACCGGATAGATGCCCGCAAACGCTGAGACGTGCTCCGGATGCAGTGCCGCCCATGACAATGTCATCAGGCCGCCCCGACTGCGCCCCAGCAGTACCGGCTTCGACGAATATCCACGCCGCACCATCTCAGCATGCAGATCATCAAACACGCGGTTGCCCGCTGGACTGCCGTAGGATTCGCCCGCATCAATTCCTGCGATTGCAATCCCGGCATCCTGAAATTGCCGAAACATCCAGCGTTCCTCAGCCCCCGGCAACCCCGGCAGCGTTGGGGCATACCATACCCATGAACGCCCGGAGCGTGGCAGGCCGCCACGGCCTGCAATCAGAAACGCCGGTCGCCCTCCTGCTAAAAACGACTCACCCGCCAGCGGCAGCTGCTTCTCAGGGCCGGGCGACTGAGCCTGGACGGCTCCGCCACCCGCTCCGCACAACCCCAGCAGCACGCTGCTCACCATACACATCAGCCCCGCTCGCAGTGCCACCATTCCCGGCTCCCCCCATTCCTCATTTCTCAACCGCAACACTGACAATTCCCGGCGACTTCATGTACCATGCCGGAACATCGCCAGCCCGTCCGGCGAATCATCTGCCATTTTCCCACCCCTGCCAAGCCTCACACTGCAGTCACCGACTGCCAATTCCATCGCTCGGAAGACACTTACGGATGACCAACGAAGCAGCACTCCTTCAACAGCAACTCCAGAATTTTCGCAGCGACTTTCACAGGCTGCGGTCCGAAATCTCCAGGGTCATCGTCGGTCAGACGGACATCCTCGACGATACCCTGATCGCTCTGATCGCCGGCGGCCATGTGCTCCTCGAAGGCGTCCCCGGCCTCGGCAAAACTCTCACCGTTCGCACGCTCGCCAGCGCTCTGCAACTCGATTTTCGACGCATCCAGTTCACTCCTGACCTGATGCCTGCAGACCTGATCGGTACTCAGGTGCTGGCTGAATCAGCTGATGGTCGTCGCGTCTTTGATTTTCAGAAAGGCCCACTGTTCACCAACATCCTGCTGGCTGACGAAATCAATCGCGCCACACCCAAAACACAGTCCGCCCTCCTCGAATCCATGCAGGAACACTCCGTCACCGTGGCCGGAGCCACCCATCGCCTGTCCGAACCTTTTTTCGTCATGGCCACTCAGAACCCGCTCGAAATGGAAGGCACCTACCCGCTGCCGGAAGCCCAGCTGGACCGTTTCTTCGTGAAACTGCTGGTCCGCTACCCACGCCCCGAAGACCTCGAAACCATCCTCGACCGCACAACCGGCACGGCCCAGCCCACCGCAGCCCCGGTACTCTGCGGTACGCGTATCCAGGAAATGTCGGCACTCGCCCGCACCGTCCCCATTGCCAAAGAGGTCCAGCGGCACGCCATCGCGCTGGTGACAGCGACACACCCCGAACAGCAGTCTGCCACCGAAACCGCTCGCCGATACATTCGCTACGGCGCCAGCCCCCGCGGACTGCAGGCGCTGATTCTTGGAGCAAAAATTCGCGCCATTCTCGATGGTCGCTGCCACGTGGCCACAACCGACCTGCACCAGATGGCCCTGCCTGTCCTCAGACACCGCATCATCCTGAATTTCGAAGGACAGGCGGAAGGCGTCAGCACCGATGACGTCATCCAGCGCATCCTCGGACAACTCAGTGACTCCAGCTCAGCCAGTATTCGCTGACCCCACTCCTCGCCCGTAAAACCGCCCGCCATGCTCTTTCCTCCCGACTTTCTGACACGCCTCGAATACCTTTCGATCATGTCGAAACGCGTGTTCCGAGGACAATTGCTGGCCCAGCGCAGAACTCGACAGACAGGAGCCGGTATCGAATTCGCCGACCACCGCGAATACAGCCCCGGAGAAGACCTCAGATACCTCGACTGGAATGTCTACGCTCGCCACGGAGATCTGCTCATCCGACGCTTCCAGGAAGAACAGGACCTGCACCTGTGGCTCCTCCTCGACTGCTCCAACAGCATGAATCTCGCCGATGGACGCAAATTCGATCTGGCCCGGCAGCTCGCCGCAGCACTCGCATGGATCGCCCTCGCCGATCTCGATCGCATCTCCGTCCTCGCCTGTGCCGCCGGGGTCGTCGAGCAGTTTCCGCTGACCCGCGGACGCGAACGCATCCTCCCCCTCATGCAGTTCCTCCAGGGACTCACCGCTTCCACTCCGCAAACCAGCCTGCTTGAATCCGTCCGACAGTTCCTCCACCGACGACCACGCCCAGGTATTGCCGTCATCCTCAGTGATCTGTTCGACCCCGCCGGTTTCGAAGCCGGCCTCGACCAGCTGCGATTCAGCGGATTCGATCTGCACGTCATACAACTCCACCACCCGCTCGATGCTGATCCGGCAGTACTGGGTGATGCCGAACTGGTTGATGTGGAAACCGGCACAACCCTGCAGACCACCATCACGGAATATATGCTGAGCGAATACCGTCGGTTATTCCGCCAGCATCAGGATGCCGTTCGAAACTACTGTGCCCGCTACAACCTGGGCTGCACCCAATCCGGCTGTCAGGTGCAGTTCGATTCGCTTGTGATGGCCATGATGAAACAATCCGCCACGTCCTGAAAATGCCCCTCCAGTCCCTGAGCCCTTGCTGATACCATGACATTTCTGGTGCCAACAGCCCTTGCACTCGCCGCCATCGCACTGCCGATCACGGTCCTCTACATCCTGAAACTCAGGATGCGGCGCGTGCCTGTCTCTTCAGATCTGTTCTGGCAGCAGATTTTCCAGGCCCGACCGCCACGGTCCTTCTGGAATCGTTTCCGACACCCTCTGTCATGGCTTACGCAAATACTCATCCTGCTCACAATCGTTGCCGCAGCAGGCGATCCACGCTGGATGACTGGCAGCCCCCCGCACAGCCTCGTGCTGATCCTTGACGTCTCAGCCAGCATGCAGGCCGCAGAATCCGGCGGGCAGCGACTGGACCTGGCAACAGATCAGGCTCGCCGGATCATCAACAGTCTGCCACCAGGCTCACAGGCCGCGGTGATCGCTGCTGACCACCGCGCGGAAGTTGTTTGCAGCATGACCGACCATATTCCTGATCTGCTGCGAGCGGTCTCAGACATTCAGCCGTCCGCCGCCGCCGGATCCCCGGAACTCGCCATCACGGCCGCTGCGGAACTGCTCGGTCAGAACGATTCCGGAGAAATCATTCTGCTCACAGATCGCTGCTTTGAATCCACCAAACTCACCGAGCACCCGCGACTGACGATCCTGTCCGCAGCCACGCCCCTCCCCAACGTGGGCATCACCAACTGCCAGTCTCTGCGCAATCCCGATGATCCGCTGACAGCCGAACTGCTGGTCGCCGTCACCAACTCATCACCTCACACCGCCGAAGCAGAACTGGAATTACGCCTGTCCGGGACACTCAGCAGCGTCGTGCGTCTGAAACTCAGCCCCAACGAAAGCACAACTCGCTCGTTTCCCCGCAGCGGACCCGCCGGAGGCATCTGGCGGGCCGAACTCAAAAACATCCGTTTCTCACGTGACGCCGACCCAACAGCCCCGGAACCGGACGCTGATTCAGCCCCAACCGATGCCCTCACCATTGATAATTCCGCAGTCGCCGTTCTCCAGGATGCCCCCCGGCAGCAGGTGCTGCTGGTCAGCCCCGGCAGCCTGTTTGTGCAGAAAGTATTTGAGGCCGATCCGCTCACAGAACTCACTGTGCTGCCACAACCACCAGCGAATAATTCATGGCCACCAAATCATATTGTCGTGCTCCACGAAAATGTTCCCCGGCAACTGCCCGGTGGCCCGGTCATCGTTCTCGATCCCCGCAATGACTGTGATGCCTGGAACATCCGCAGCACTCGCGAAAATCCGCTGCCCGCACAAACCGTGGAAATGCACCCCATCACCAGAAACTTTCGCCTCGATGATGTGCTCATCCCCGCTGTCTCCGAACTTGAATTCCAGCTGAAACCCCGCATCCTCGCCGCTGCAGAAGATGGCCTGCCACTCTGCTGCCTGCTGCAAAGACCGCAGGGACCAGTCGTCGTCATTCCGCTGCACCTGACGCAAAGTGACCTCGCGTTTCGCACAGTTTTCCCGATTCTCATGTCCAACACACTGCGCTGGCTCGCCGGTCATTCTGACGCACTGCCTTCCGCAACGCAGGCTGGCCAGCAGGTCGCTGTCCCGCTGCAATTGACCGCCCCAGCCACCCCCAACCAATACTCCCTGCTGCGGTCTCCCGCTGGAACACTCACCCGCATTCCAGTCGTGCCCGACACAAGCTCGCCGCTGTCCGCCACGGCCCTCACCGGACCACTGCGGGAATCAGGCCTGTGGCTGATCGAACCGAACGGCGGCACTGCTCCACCCGGCACAAACTCAAACTCCGCCGTTCCCGTCGCCGTCAACGTGGCTGCTTCCTCTGAAACAGATCTGCGTCCTCGGCAAGCCTCCGAAAAATCCCCGAAATCCCCGCCCAGGGCAGCGGCTGTGTCCGGACGCCCGCCCTGGTTCTGGCTGTGTCTGGCCGCTGTGCTGCTGCTGACGTCTGAGTGGTTTCTGTATCAGAGACGCTGGATCACCTGAACACACCATGACCATCGAATTCGCTCAACCTTCGCTGCTGCTGCTGGCGATTCCCGCTGGAATCCTGCTGTGGCTGCTGTATCGCCGCAGCCTCAGCGACTTCCCTGTCCGACAGCGACAGCTCAGTCTGATCACACGCTCTGTGATCATGCTGCTGCTGCTGTGCAGCGCCGCCGGAATGACACTGCTGCTGTCCTCGACGGAACCATGGATCGTTTTCGTGACGGATGTCAGCCACAGTATTGGCACCGAGGGACACACGGCAGCACAGGAATTCCTCCGCACCGCCGAACATGCACGCGGACGCCGCTCAGCCGCCTGGATCTCATTCGCGTCAACCATCTCCGCGCCAGCACTCACACCTCCCGCAGCCCCCGGCAGCACAGCCCCGGCCGACACTCAGACCAACCAGTCTCCGCCTGAAACCAATATCGAACGCGCTCTTGATGCCGCTGTGGCCACTGTCCCTCCCGGATTTGTCCCCAGAGTCGTGCTGCTGACCGACGGCCACCAGACAACAGGAGATGCACTCGCGGCCGCAACACGCAACACTGCGGAAATCTGGACCGTTCCGCTGCCCGCACCTTCGGCACCCGAAGTGCAGGTCTCCTCTCTGAAAGCTCCCCACGAAGTTCGCGAAGGAGAACCGTTTCTGATCGAGGCTGAAATCTCGGCAAATCACCCGGACGAAGGTACCGTCGAACTGTTCCGTGGCGAATTTCGAGTGGCAGCCAGACAGACCACACTGCAGCCTGGCAACAATGTGATCCGCTTTGAACAGTCTGTTGAACGGGATCGAGTGGCCGAATTCCGCGTTCGAATTTCCGGACTTCGCCAGGACACACTTCTCGACAACAACTCTGACCTCGCACTCGTCAGCACCTCCGGAAAGCCCCGCGTACTGCTCGTGGAATCCGAACCCGACCAGATTCAGGAGCTGGCCTTTGCCCTGGAAGAGCAGGGCATTCCTGTCGATGTACGCCCGATTGAAGGCCTGCCCGAATCACTGGAAACCCTGCAGAACTTCGAACTGCTGGTGCTCTCAAATGTCCCTGCCACCAAAATCAGCCGCCAGCAGATGACCGTCATTCAGACGTGGGTCCGCGATTTCGGCGGCGGATTTCTGATGCTCGGTGGTGATCAGTCCTTCGGACTGGGTGGCTACTACCAGACTCCCATTGATGAATTGCTGCCGGTTCGCAGTGACTTCGAAAAAGAGCAGGAAAAACCATCGCTCGGCATGGTCCTTGTCATCGATCGCTCAGGTTCCATGGAAGGCGAAAAGCTGGAAATGGCCCGAGCTGCCGCGAGTGCGGCCGTCGATCTGCTGGGCCCCCGGGACCAAATCGCAGTCATCGCATTCGATGACCAGACCTGGGTCATCTCCGAATTGCAGCCGGCAGCCAGTCGCAGCCGAATCGCCGACCAGATCAGCCGCATACAGCCCGGCGGAGGCACCAACATGTTCCCGGCGATGGAGTCCGCTTTCGAAACTCTCAATTCCGCCAGCCTGAGACTGAAACACGTCATCATGCTGACCGACGGCATCTCCAACAGCGGCAATTTCGAAGGCCTCGCCCGGCAGATGTCCGCCGCGCGCATGACCGTTTCTGTTGTGGCCCTCGGCCCCGATGACGCCACAGACCTCAGACTGCTCAAATCCATCGCCACTCTCGGTCGCGGCCGATTCTATCACGCCGAAGATGCCGCTCAGGTCCCCAGAATCTTCGCTAAGGAAACACTGACAGCCAGCAAAGCCGCGATCAACGAAGAACCTTTTCTCCCTCAGATCATCCGCGCCACCCGAACACTCGCCGATATCGACCTCGAATCAGCCCCACTGCTGCTCGGCAGCGTTGTGACACGCCCCAAAGCAGCCGCTGAAGTCATCCTTGCAACAGAAAAAGGCGACCCGCTGCTCGCGTGGTGGCGGTACGGCCTCGGAATGACCGGCGCCTTCACTTCCGATGCCAAAAATCGCTGGGCCGCCGAATGGATCTCCTGGCCCGGATTCGGAAAATTCTGGACCCAGACCATGCGGCAGCTGATGCGACCCGGTGGCAGCCAAAACCTGAATCTGACAGTTCAGCAGCAGGGACAGCAAGCCGTCGTTACCGTCAATGCACTCCTGCCCGACGGCACGTTCCTGAATACAGCCGATGTCAGCATCAATGTCATAAATCCCGCGCTGCAGCAGACAACCATCCCGCTGCCACAGACGGCCCCCGGACAGTATGCAGCAACCATCCCGCTCGGTCAAAACGGCATCTGGAATCTGGAAGCCACACTCAAACACTCCGAACTCCCCGCACTGCGCACTTCCCGCTCAATCTATGAGGGTCGTTCAGACGAGTTTCGTCTGCGTCCGACAAATCAAAGTTTCCTGCAACAGCTCGCTGCCGTCAGCGGAGGTGTCTGGAATCCGGCTCCCGCCGAAGTGTTTAAAGAGGCCTCCCGCAGCACCCGCCGATCAGTACCGCTGCGCACATGGCTGCTCTCCGCAGCGGCGTTCCTGCTGGTGCTTGACGTCGCTCTTCGTCGACTTGAATTCCGCTCGTCCATGACCACGCGATCTTCGCAAAGCTCGCAGTCTGCAGGAATCTCAACGCCATGAAACACAGCTCCGATCTGCCCGCCATGCTCCAGCCCTTCCACCGCCGCCGCAAACTGCTGCACGCCTGGCATGCCGCCGCAGACACATTGTGGCAGACTGGCTGCGTTCTCAGTGTTGCCTCCGTTTCCGCGCCACTCCTCGGAATCTCACTGCCGATTATCAGCACTCCACTGCTCGCCTGCGGATCTGCAGCCATCGCCGCAGTCCGCACTGCCCTGACCTCCGCAAACCTCGATCACACCGCCAGATGGCTGGACCGGGAACTGCAGCTGAAGGATCGCCTGTCCTCCGCCCTGCAATTTCTGCAGATCGAAAATCCCTCACCGATGCAGCAGTTGCAGATCGCTGACGCCCGCAACTGCCTCGCCTCAGTTTCAACCGACCAGCTGCTCCCGCTCCGCACTCCCGCAAACTGGAAACGCGGATTGGCGATCACCGCTTTCGGTACCCTGCTGGCAATCGTCGGTCCCGCAGCCTGGCCACACGCCGGCGACACGGCCTTACCTGCCGCCACCGCCGTCCGCGAAAGCCAAAGAATGCAGGCCGAGCTGCAGTCCCTCGAGGAAGTCGCCCGCCAAACCGCAGATCCCGATCTGCAACAGACACTCGAATCCATGAATCGCACACTTCAGGATCTCCAGTCTCAGCCACTGCCGCCGGAAGAAGCCTTCGCAAAACTCGCCGATATGGAAAACTCACTGCAGCAGCTGCAGCAAAAACTGAACAATCCGGCCGCTTTGCAGCAGCTTCAGAGTATCGGTGAAGCAATGTCCGCCACAGACGAACTGGAGGACGTCGGCAACATGCTGAGCAATGGAAAACTCGAGCAGGCCGCGGCCGCTCTGGCCAAAACTCAGAATCCCCGACTCGACCGCAGCGAACGACGAACCGTTTCCGAAAAACTGCAGCAGGTTCAGCAGCAGTTTCAGCAGTCCGCGAAACCCCAGGGATCACAAAAAATCGCTGAAGCCGCCGGAAAAATGGCCGAAGGACTGCAGCATGGGGATTCGCAGAAATTCGAGGAAGCCGCCCAGGGCATGGCCGCTGAAGCCCGTCGACTCGCCGGACAGAAGAAGCTCTCTGACCTGCTGCAACAGCAAATGCAAAGCCTTGCACAGGCACGCTCGGAATTCGAAAGTGAAGCCGGAAATCAGGCTCAGGGTCAGGGCAAAGGCGGAAACAAAGCCGGCAAAGGAACCGCCGGCGATCCACAGGGTCAACAGAATGCCCGAAATGCAGCCGGCAGCGAACTGAAGCTCACAGGAGATGACTCCGGGACCGGGGATTCCGAAACAGAAAAATCCGAGGGACAGCCACAGGACCAACAGGCTGAAAGACAGTACCGACAGAACGCCCAAAGATACGAAGCACTCAGTGAGGCTGCCCTGCGATCAGAACCAATTCCACCCGGACAGAAAAGCCTGATTCGTCGCTACTTCCAGCTGATTCGACCGGCTCAACAGCCAACCGAAAATGCCACTGCCCCCCAATAACGACTTACTGGAACTTATCCGCTGAATCTCCTATGGTCTGGCTCCTGCGCCAGTTCCCCTCTCCGATTCAGGCAAACGGCCCGAAATTCAGGAATCCGTCCCCATGAAGTACAACCGACGAGAATCATTGCTGACCCTCGGAACAGTCGCCGGCTCACTGTCAGCGAACCAATCAATCGCCGCCAATCCTCGGCACAGCATCCACGCAAATCCGCTCGAACAAAAATTCCGCTACTGCCTGAATACCAGCACAATCCGAGGCCAGAAGACCGGGATTCTCAAAGAAGTCGAAATCGCAGCGGCCGCCGGCTACAACGGCATCGAGCCATGGATCCCCAATCTGCGGGAATTCCGAGATCAGGGCGGCAGCATTTCAGACCTCTCAAAACGCATCGCAGACTCCGGGCTCACAGTCGACAGTGCTATCGGATTCGCTCAATGGATCCACCCTGACCAGGCCACCCGAACGCAGGCCCTCGAAGAAGCTCGCAAAGATATGGACATGCTGAAACAACTGGGCGGTACAAGAATCGCCGCACCGCCAGTCGGAGCACACTCCGGAGATGCCCCCACCGTCGAGCTGCCCGCCGCAGCCGAACGCTTTGCCGCCCTGCAACAGATCGGCAACGATGCCGGAATCATCCCGCAGCTTGAGGTCTGGGGATTCTCCAAAAATCTCTCCCGACTCGGGGATGTCGCCTGGGTTGCCGCTGAAACCGGTCGCCGAGACTCCTGCCTGCTCCTCGATGTCTACCACATCTTCAAAGGTGGCTCAGACTTCGCAGGACTGTCACTGTTCAGCGATCAGTCACTGCAGGTCTTCCATATGAATGACTTCCCGGCTGACCCGACACGCGATCGCATGAATGACTCACACCGTGTCTACCCCGGAGACGGCATCGCCCCACTCAGCTCCATCCTGCAAATGCTGGCAGGAAAAGCCCGCACCATCACACTGTCTCTTGAACTGTTCAACCCGGGATACTGGCAGCAGGATGCCGCAGTCGTTGCCGCTGAAGGGCTCAAAAAGATGCAGGCGGCCGTGAAGGCCGCCGGCTTCTGAAATTCACGTCCGATACTCAACCGTCAGTTGCCGCTCACAAAAAAGTCAATCCACATCACAAAGACCAGCAACGACAGCAGAAACACCATGCCCGCCGCATGAGCCCAGTTGATGACGGTGATACTGGGCTTGCGGCGAGTTATGCCTTCCCACAGCAAAAATACCATGTGACCACCGTCCAGAATCGGAATCGGCAGGAAATTCAGAATCGCCAGGTTGATGCTGAGTATCCCCAGAAACACCAGCAGCTCCACAAAGCCGCGTTCCGCTACCTTGTAGGCAATTTTGGCTATCCCCACCGGCCCGCTCAGTGATTCCATGTCCACTTCACGACCAACCATCTTCCGCAGACTGCGATAAATCGAAAACGCGACCTTCCGAGTTGTCGCAAGACCCAGCGCCAAAGCCTCAGGCAGAGACTGCGCCCGCAACAGCACGCGCTCGTTCTCCCAGATCTCCGGGTTGAACCCCCGCACCCACAGGAACCAGTCATCCTCCAGCTCCAGATCCTGCAACGTTCGAGTCCCGGTGGTCTTGCCATCCTCAAAATGCAGCACAAGCTTGCGCCCCGGAGCCCGCTGGAGCTGATCAAAGGCCCAGGCCCAGTTTGGCTCAGCTTCCTCCGCTGTCGCGTTCTCGCCGGCAGCCAATGGCAGCTCCACAGGAGTCTCAGCGTTGCCCCACGCATCAGGCTTACCAGTACCAGGTTCCCGATGCAGCAATTCAATCTTTGTAATCTTCGTCAACTGCGACAAACCACCCAGCTTCTCAACCTCAGAACCAGGCAGAATCTTCGCGATGTAATTCTGCACCTGATAACCCAGGCCGATCGATGGAATCGTCAGCGGAGATGTACTGCTGTCAGGACTTTCCATCCAGCCCGGCAGATCAGCATTCGGAACCAGCTCACACTGCCCCTCCACTGTCCCCCCGCTCGTCGCCCGCGAATACATCACAGTGACCGTCTGACCGCCCTTCCGCCCGAAATACACCGGCAAACTCAGCGGATCAATGTCCTCACCCGGCTTCAGTCCATCCACAGCACGGATCGTGTCCCCAACCTTCAGACCAGCCTGCGCGGCCGGGGAATTGCTCTGAATCGCACGAATCGGACCCATCGCCATCCAGAATCCCAGTTTCCTGACCGGCTGACGAGGCACGCGGATCCGGACAACCGTCGGCTTCCCATCTGCCGACTTCCGCTCAACCAAATACACCATCTCGCGGTCAGCATACGTCGCCAGAACTCTCCGCAAATCCGCAATCAGTCGCACCGGCTGTTCCGGAATCTGTTCCCCGGCAGCATCCAAGGATTCCCCCTGCGGCTGCAAACCAACAATGCGATCGCCCGGCAGAAACGCCTCCGAAGCCTTCTCAATCGCCATCCCGGCATCGGCAATCCGCACAGGATCGTCAATCTGACCAATCTCTGTGGTGACAGCTGGAATCACACCTATCGAACGACCCGGAGAAGCTTTTACAGGAGTCAGCACAATCGGATTCGGCAGAGCCTTCCCGCCACGATCCACATTGATCTTCAGATCACCGGATGACAGCAAAATGGCTTCCTGCAAGTCCACAAAACTGCGGATCGGTTCGTCGTTCACCGCTGTCACTCGATCGCCGGCCCGCAGTCCAGCCTCCCACGCCGGAAACCCAGCCCGCACACCGCCCACAACCGGTGCCGGCTCAAGCACACCGTTCCAGTAACCAATCGCAAAAAACAAAAAACCCGTGGCGACGTTCATCAGCACTCCCGCTGATATGATCGCCATCCGCTGCGGCACAGTCTTCGAACTGTAAGACCGAGGATTCTCGGCAATCTCGGAACTGGTCATCTGATTGGGGTCCATGTCGTCCTGCCCCAGCATCTTCACGTATCCACCCAGCGGCAGCACCGACAGAGCATACTCAGTCTCGCCACGCTGATGACTCCAGATGATCGGTCCAATCCCGATGCTGAACCTCTCCACGTGCACGTTGCACCACTTCGCCACCGCGAAGTGTCCCAGCTCGTGAAAGAAAATCACCATCCCCAAACCAAAGACAACCGCCAGGATCGTCTGCAGCTCGCCCAGAACCGACCAGACGGCGCCAGCCGCCAGCGGTATGTAATTCAAGATTTCCACCTGCGTGCTTCCTCTCGCGCCCAGTTGTCAACTGCCGTCAGCTGCTGCAACGTCGGTACGGAATCGTAATTATGGTGGCCCAGTATATCCTGAACCAGCCTCGTAATGCAGAGAAAATCCAGCTTTCCCTGCAGAAATCTCTCCACCGCGACCTCGTTCGCCGCGTTCAGCACCGCACCACACGTCCCACCACTCGCCGCTACCTCAAACCCCAGCCGCAACGCCGGAAATGCCTCGAAATCAGGCGGCAGCAACTGCAATGTCTGAGGTATCGACCAGTCCGTTCGCTTCGTCGGACCACTTACCCGCTCCGGGTACGTCAGAGCATACTGGATCGGAAGACGCATGTCCGGAGGCGACATCTGAGCAATCACCGAACCGTCTTCATACTCCACCAGCGAATGCACCAGCGACTGCGGATGCACACACACCGCCAACTGCTCGCGAGTCAGCCCGAACAGCCACCTCGCCTCAATAATCTCCAGCGCCTTGTTCATCATCGTCGCCGAATCCACCGTAATCTTCGGCCCCATCCGCCACGTCGGATGCTGCAACGCCATCGCCGGCGTCACTCCCGACATCTGCTCTCGACTCCAGCCCCGAAACGGACCGCCACTGGCCGTCAATATCACCCGGCGAACTTCAGCGCGACGACCACTCTGCAAACACTGAAAAATCGCACTGTGCTCGCTGTCCACAGGAATGACCTGAGCACCCGTTTCACTGGCACGCTGCATCAGCAGACCACCAGCCACCACCAGCGACTCCTTGTTCGCCAGCGCCACACGCTTGCCCGCATCCACCGCTGCCCACGCCGCCGGCAGCCCCGCTGCCCCCACCATCGCACACACGACCGTCCCCGTTTCCGGATGACGGATCAACTCGTCCAATGCCGCAAAACCTCGATAACTTCGAATCCCCGACGAAACCGCAGGCAAAGCCACCTGATCACTGCCCAGAACCACCCATTCCGGACGAAACTCCGAGGCCTGCTCACTCAGAAGCTCCCGGTTCTGCCACGCCGCCAGTCCCGTCACGCGCAGCCTGCCACCAAGATGTCGGATTACGTCCAGACAACTGGTGCCAATCGAGCCGGTCGAACCCAGCAATGCCACTCCACTCGCAGGACTCAAGCAGTTCGTCTTTCTCTTGCGATTGACTGTTTATCAGCACGGAACCAAACGGAGTGTAACCATTGCCCGCCCAAGTGGGAAACCCGGATTCTCAGCAGCACCCATTCCCCTGGCATTGCCCCCCCGGCCGTTTCTGCCACAATTCACCCCGCGCCCCGCAACTGATTCCTGTCTGTTTCAGCGAAAATACCCCATGCCTGCCTCCCGATTCCTCCTCCACAACTCGTTCACAGCGCCAAAACTCGCCTGCCTCGCGCTCGCCGCCCTGGCCGGTTTCCACTCCGCCTCCCTCACCGCAGCCGAAAAAACACCCAATATCGTACTCATTTTCATGGACGATATGGGCTACGCCGATCCATCGCCCTTCGGCGGCGACCCACAACTCACACCACACCTCGCAGAACTCGCCGCACGAGGACGCCGCTTCACCGATTTCTACGTCGCTCAGGCCGTCTGTTCTGCTTCGCGGACCGCCCTGCTGACCGGCTGCTACAACGTCCGAGTCGGTATCCAGGGAGCCCTCGGACCGCAAAGCCGCATCGGTATCAACCCGGACGAAACCACACTCGCGGAAATCTGCCGACAAAAAAACTACGCCACCGCCTGCTTCGGCAAATGGCACCTCGGACACCATCTCCCCTTCCTGCCTCTCCAGCACGGCTTCGATCAATACTTCGGTCTGCCCTACAGCAACGACATGTGGCCCTTCCATCCGGAAGTACGACAACTGCCGATGGAAGAACGACTGAAACGCTGGCCGCACCTGCCGCTGATCGAAAATAACACCATCGTCAATCCCGCAGTTTCCGCCGCCGATCAGACCGAACTCACCCGACTCTGCACCGAGAAAGCCACCGCCTTCATCGATCGCTGCGGAAATCAACCTTTCTTCCTCTACCTGCCGCACTCCATGGTCCACGTGCCACTCTTCGCCGGCAGCAGCTTTCAAAATCGCAGCGGCAAAGGCCTCTTCGCCGATGTCCTGATGGAAATCGACTGGTCCGTCGGGCGGATCGTCGAAACACTCCGCAAAAACAATATCGAAGACAACACACTCATCATCTTCACATCCGACAATGGCCCCTGGCTCAGCTACGGCGACCACGCCGGATCCGCAGCACCACTGCGCGAAGGCAAAGGCACCATGTTCGACGGCGGCTGCCGCGTCCCCTGCATCATGACCTGGCCCGCTCAGATTCCGCCAGGTACCGTCTGCCGAGCTCCCGTGATGACCATCGACATCCTCCCAACCGTCGCCGAACTGCTCAGTACCGAGCTGCCCAAAGCACCCATCGATGGTCTCAGCATCCGCAATCTGCTCGTCGGACCGGAATCCGACCAGTCACCGCACGAAGCACTCTGGTTCTACTGGGGCAATGAACTGCAGGCCATCCGCTCCGGACGCTGGAAACTGCACTTCCCGCACGATTACCGCACGCTGCAGGGAGTCCCCGCGGCGACGGGAGGAATCCCCGCCAGTTACAGGACAGCCCGGATCGAAGAATCACTGTTCGATCTTCAGCAGGATCCCGCAGAATCCACCAACCTGCTCGCTCAATACCCCGAGGTTGCCGCAAACCTGCGACGACTCGCCGAAACTGCCCGGGAACAGCTGGGAGACGGTCGCAGGAAAGGTTCCGCCGTACGGCCGGCAGGAAGCCTGCCAGCCGACAACGTACCCCGAAATCAATAACTCACCACACCCCGGAGAAACATTCTGCAATCAGACGGACACCTGCTGCTCACCAAATCCGCCGCCCGCTGCCCGCTCAAACACCTGCTGCAGCAGACTGTCCTCAGACACGCCCGGCCATTCCGCACGCGAACCGGGAACCCACTCCACCACAGGAGCTTCAGCAGCTGCAATCGCACTCGTCACTGATGACTGCACACCGTCCGCCTGTTGCTGAAAAGAAGCTGACCGGGAACCTCCACGCCCCTGCACCTTTGCATGCCCCGAACCCAAAGACGCAATCGAACTCTCCAGCACTCCCGTCAGCTGCTCAAGCTGCACAGGCCGCAGCACCGCAACCACGTCGCCCGCCGTCCCAAAGTCAGCCGAAACAACGGTGAATACATACTCTTCCGTGGTCAGCGAATTTCCGCGAAAATCCACAGCCTTCAGCCACAGACGATAGTCACCGGCAACCAACGTCGCAGACGGAGTCCAGCTGGTTCCGGCCAGCGATGTGGCCGATGCCAGCACATCTCCGTCCGAATTCATCAAACGAGCCTGATAGGAATTCGCCCCGGCAACTGTCGTCCACGTCACCACCGGAGTACGCTCCCTCGTGGTCGCCAGTGGTCGCAGCACAACCGCCGGCTGCTTGAACTCAAATTTGAATGGAGCACTCCACGCGTGCCAGATCCCCGACAGATCCCGGCCCCGCACCCACGCGGTGTAAGATGAAGGTTCCAGCGACGAGAGCAACAGCGAGGTTCCCGAAACCCTCGTGTTTCGCAGGATCTGGGGCGCTCCCGTGGCTCGATTATCAATCCAAACGTCATACGCCACCGCACCGGACAATCGATCCCACCGCAGCTCCGCCACCGATGTAAAGTCACCCGCTCGCACCCCCACACCAGTCACGACATACGTCACCAGCATGTTCCCCGGAATACACCAGCCCGTCTGATCACCAGCCGCGTTCTTCGCTCGCACCCACACCTGATAACGACCAACCGGCACCTTCGTCACGGAAATCGTCGTCCCCGTCACATTCATGTTGCGATAATACTGCTTCACCCCGGTTGACAGTGCATCCACCCAGACATCATAGGAAGCAGCTCCCGGAACCGGCAGCCACTCAATATTCAAAGTATTGTTCTGCTGCGGTACGGACACCTTCTGCAGCACCGGCACCGGCCTCGTCTGCCATACCCCCACCGGGCTCCACGAACTCAGCAGCCCCGTCGCCGTCGCCGCTCGCACCCACACATTGTAAGTACCGATCCCCAAATCAATCGACGGCACAAACGATGTTGTACGAAGACCGCTCACCACCAGAAAACGCGTCTGCTTCGTCGTGACATTGTCGATATGAATCGTGTACGTCGCCGCGGAATCTACAGCACTCCACGTAAACTTCGGTCGCGCGGTCGCAACCACCTGCACGGTCGCCGGCAGCAGCGGGGCCGTTCGATCCGCCACACTGAGCTTCACGGATGACTGAGTATACCCGCTGGCCGCCGTGGACACCATCAGCGATGTCGTACCATCCACCACGTTGTCAGCCACAGCCTGCATCGTCACCGAAGCACTCTTCGCACCAGCAGGAATCGTTACCGATGTCGGCAGAACAGCCTCCGAGGAATTACTGTTGAACAACTGAATCGTTACCGCATGGCCAATCGGAAATGCACGCGTCGCCGTCAGTGACACCGTATTGCCAGCCCCGCGCTCGTTGATCACAGCACTGCTGGTTGTCAGCGTCAGCTGGATCGGCTGCACATCCTGACTGTTGAAATCCACCTTCACATTCAATCCACCAACATCCACCTGATGCACCTGCTGCGCGATCACACCGTCCAGAAGATACTCCGCCGATACCAGCCACGAGCCCGGATTCACAGCCAGAGCATACCCGCCGGAATTCCCAATGTCCGTGACCACCACTTCGCCAGTACTGAGATTTCTTGCGGCGACCGTGCCAGCACGCACACTCTCACCCGGATCGTAAAAATTGTCTGCGTCCAGATCGCCGAACACCACACCCGTAATGAAAGGCTTCGAGTTGATACGGCCAAAGTCAGTCACGGCCATCGATGCGTTGTATGTCGGACCACTTTCATACCGACCATACCGCACACCCACGCCGATCTCATCCCACGTCGCATCCAGCATGTTGCGACGATGCACACTGCTGCGCCACAAATTCAGATGACGGTCATACACCTGCTCCAGCTGATCAATCTCCTCCGTCGATCCACCCCACGACAGATTCTCTCCAACGGATCCCGTATAACCCAAAGCTGCTGCACGCTCCTGCGGACCATTCTTGCTGCCCGCCGTGTAATGGCTGAAGTAATTGCGATTCAGCATGTCCTGCGCATGAGCGCCGGAGGAATCAATCAGCAACTGCTCAGGAGCCAGAGGCGCTCGAGGATCCGGTTTCAGAGTTCCCGCCACCAGCCCGAAATTCAGATCAATGTCCAGCCGCACCGCCTCACCACCGGGATCCATCCGCGCCCGATTGATCAGCTCGATCAGCAACTGCTCGTTGTCCGTCATCTGCAGAGCCGTCAGCAGCTGACGCGATTCAAGAGCCTCAGCGGTCAACTGACCGGAACGACGACGACGACGACGATCGCGTCCCAGAATTGAACGAATCGACGACAGAAAACCAAACGAACCGCGCATGACTGCTTCCCCCGGAATTCACCCGACAGCGTGCTTCATCCGTACCACGCACCGCAGCATCCGCTGCACGGCACGGCAGACCGGTGTCCGTACTCAACGGACGCAACCGTCCCCCGAACACACTGCACAGACAGTTCCAATCCGGGCACTGAACGCGGATTTTTCCCCGCAGAGCGCAGGGCAGGGCCGACACCCCACTTCGAACAAACCCGCCAAACCCGCGAATTTCAGAGCGTTTTTCGGCACTTCCTCACGCCTGAAAAACCTTCCCCCCGCCACCGCAGGGCCGGCCCCGGCACGCTGTTCGCAAGGCCCGCAGGGCCGCCACCCCTGTCGCAGACACACAACGAATGTTGCCACCCGGCAACACCAATTGATGCTTCGTAACAGCGCCGGACCAAAAACTCAGATCTCGCTGATCACTCCGTCGCTGGCCCCGAAACGGTCAGCCTCCTGACCCAGGTGCCTCAATATTCGCACAAACAGGTTTGACATGCGCACATTGTTCCGCACATCGCAGGCCACGTGCCCCTGATGCCGAAAACGTCCGCCAGCCAGCAGCACCGGCAGATTGGAATTGTCATGCGACGAGGAATTCCCCAGATTGCTCGCATACAAAACAGCCGTGCGGTTCAGCAGAGTTTCCCCGTCTTCCTGAGTCTCACTCAGGCGATCCAGAAATTCTCCCAGTACCCGCATCTCCGCCTCCTCAATCAGCGCCAACTGCTCCAGCTTCGCCGGATCCTGACCATGATGCGACGCATCATGATGCCCCAGATTCACCCCCGGAATCTCAGGACGATCCTGAGTCCCCAGCCAGAGCGAAACACAGCGAGTTGAATCAGTCTGCAGCGCCAGATGCACCAGGCTGTACCACTGACGGGATCGCTCCAGCAACTGGGCCCCGCCAAACTCCGACGTCGGTGCCTGCATGCTGACTGTCGGCTTCGGCGTCCGAGCCCACTGCTCGTCCTGCTGCAGCATCTGCTCCGCCTCACGCACCGATCCCAGAAACAGCTCCAGCCGCTGCCGGTCCGCTCGCCCCACTCGACGCGTCAAACTGCTGATCTGCCCGCCCACACTGTCCAGAACACTGCGACCATCCCGCAGTCGCTGCAACTCACGCAACTCCTCGTCAGCCGTTCCCGCCAGAAACAATCGCCGAAACACCTGCCCAGCCCGACTCTCAGACGGAATCCGTACTCCCCGCCGATTCCACGAGGCATTGCCACCACCCAACACCAGCGATGGAAAACGAGTCAGCCTGCCAACCTGCGCTGCCGCCTCCTGCTCCAGCGAAATCCCGTTCCTGATGTCATTCTCACGGATTTGCTCCGGAGCCACCCCCGTAAATAATGCCACCTCCGCAAAATGCCCCGCCGGGTAATGATGCGACATCCCCGAAAACACCGTCAGCTCACTGCGATGACGCTCCAGACCGCTCAGGTACCGGCTGGACACAAACTGCGGACCCGCCTGCTCCGGAAAAAAGTTCGGACCATACATCCCCAGTGGCTGCCCCACCAGCACAATCCGCAGCGGATCCGAAGTCTCTGTCCCGTCACCACGCCCTGACCGCGTCCCAGCCATTGCCTCCAGCATCGGCAGCCTCAAAGCCACCCCCGCAGACCTCAGCATCAGCCTGCGATCCAGTCGCCGTATTGACATACCCACTGCTCCCCGGCAAAACCCTGCCACACTACTTCCACAAAAATGCCCGACTGTTCACCACTTCGTGAACCACCGACCGCAGACCAGCCCCGTCCCGCTCCAGTCGCTCCACCAGTTCATCCAGCAACTGCCGGTCGGCAAACTGCACCTTCGCACTGGTACTGAATTCCAGCACCCGCTGCACAATATTCCGCACCAGCTGCCGCCGCTGATCCAGCAGCATCCGTCGATACTCACGAATACCCGTAAACGCTCGACCATCCGCCAGCTGCCCCCCGGCATCCACCGCCGGACCACGATAAATCGGCCGCCCCGAACGATACGGCAGCTCCACCACTCCTGCCTCAGTCCGCACCGTAACCCGATAAAACTCACGATAATTGCCAATCGGATCAAAACTCTCCAGAGCAAAACCGGGCGGATCAATCTGATTGTGACAGGTTGCACAGGCCGGAGTATTCCGGTGCGCCGCCAGCTGCTCGCGAATCGTCGTCGTGCCCCGGATGTCAGGCTCGATCGGAGAAATGTTCGGAGGCGGCGGACTGGGCGGAGCACCCAGCAGACGATCCAGTACCCACGCCCCCCGCAACACAGGCGACGTCCGCGTGCCATCAGCCGTCACCTTCAGCACGGCTGCCTGAGTCAACACCCCGCCACGCACAGAATCCGGCGGCCACTGAGTCCTCACGGGAACACTGCCCCGCAGTCCGGACACGCCGTACAACTGACCCAGACGCTCATTCAGCATCGACCAGTCAGACTGCACAAACTCCAGCACACTCCCATTCGTCCGCAGCACCTCCTCAAAAAACAACTCCGTTTCACGCTGCATCGACCACAGCAGCAGGGGATCAAAATCCGGATACAGCGCAGGATCCGGCAACGTCGCCTGAAGTCGCCGCAGATCCAGCCACTGACCCGTAAAACTGGTCGTGAATCGCCGCAGCTTCGGCGATCCCAGCATCCGCTCAACCTGCTCCCGACGCCCCGCCTCCGACAGCAGACGACCGTCCGCCGCAGCAGCCAGCAATGGCTCGTCCGGACACGAACACCACAGGAAAAAGGACAGTCGGGAGGCCAGTTGATAGCCGTCCAGAGGCTGCCCCGGCTCACTGTCCAGCAGCAGCAGAAATCCCGGTGACGTCAGCAGCAGCTGATACGCATACTGCATCGCCTCAAAAAACGTCCCGCCGGATTCCAGCCGCGAATGCGCCGCTGCAATGAACACAGCAGCCTCCTCCTCCGCCACCGGACGCCGCAGTGCACGCACCAGAAATCGCCGCAGCAATCGCTCCGCATCACCACGCGCATCCGCAGACACCGGCACCAGCGGATCACTCTCCCATTGCTGGATCGGACGATTCTCACGAATCACCGGCACCCGCTCTCCCGCCGCCGTCGCCTTCGCCACCGACCTCGCCTGCAGCGGAAGATCATCAAACAACGCCTGATAACCAGGACCAGGCCACGCACCAATCGGACCCTCCAGCTTCAGCCAGTCCACACGCAGGCCCGCACCCGTGTACTCCTCAATCGGACGCTTGAAACGACGGATGTCCCAGTACGTCAGCAGATTCACCACAAACGCCTGCCGCGCACCGAGCTCACACTCAAATTCCACAACCCGCGGCTCACCCGCCGGAATGTCCACCACGTCATACAGCTCAGGCCCCTCCCGACCACTCTGCTGCACTCGCATCAAACCCACCGGAATCGACTGCACATCCGCACCAACCGCAGCCGCCTGCATGCGAATCCGATAACGCCCCGCCGCCGGGACCGCTGCTGTTGCACATAAACCATAACGCGGCAGCTGCGTGTAAAAAATCAGCGACTCCCCGTCCAGACGACACGTACGACCCAAACCCTCACGAAAATTTGGCCCCTTCTCCGTAATCTGCCGACCTGTACGCTCGTCCGCAAAAGGAATCTGAGGACTGCTGGGCACCACCCCGCGAATCACACGCGCCGCTGCCTCCTGATACTTCAGAAAATGCACCGCCGAAAGATCCAGCGACAACCCCTGATTCTCAAAGCCGCCACGCGGCACGTCCTCCGGCAGCACATCCCCCACCGGAACACGGACTCCCAGCAGATCCTCCAGAGTATTCTCATACTCGAAGGCCGTCAGACGCCTCAGGGCAGCCCGCCCCTCCTGCTGCTGACGGCTGAACGATGCCCGCTGCAGCGAACTGCTCAGCAGCAACTGCACACGCTCCCGCTCCATCCCGCCCCACGCCTCCCGCGCGTCCGCCGGAGGCATCTCGTCGGACTGCACCCGATCATGCACCCGCTGCCATCTGGAAAACACCGATCCGTCCGCCAGATCCGCCGACATCGCATCCAGCCGCAAACCCCCGGACTGCACTTCCGATCCATGACAGCCGACACAGTACCGCTGCAACAGACCACGCAGCTCCGCCCCCGGAAACTCAGCCCCCGGAAACTCAGCCCCCGCACTCGCCAACTGCTGGCCGCACAACACAGGCTGCCAAAGCACAGCCCACAGCAGCAGACAGCATCCCGAACAGACCCGAGTTTTGAATTGTGCTCGACTCATCGCACCACACCAGTTGCCCGAGTGACAGAACCCTCCGCAAACCGCCTGGATTCTCTCATCGGGCTGCTGCTGTGTCATGACCGAACACTGCCGAACTCGGCGAAATTCCGGTTTTCCCCGCAGTTCGGCTTTTCCTGCCCGCATGCTGGACATTCTGCCTGATCACAGGACATGCTACGCATTACGTCGCCGTCCCCCGCGACCACGTCACCAGGCAATCCGGCAAACCTGCAGGAGCAGATCATGCGGTCGGTTCTCGTCACCCTCGCCTTCCTCTCACTTCCTGCCGCCAATCCGTTGTTCGCTCAGAACAGCACGACTTCCGAGACAGCCATGCAGCAGCGCACCATGTCCGTCGATGATCTGTTTGCCTTCCGCCGCATCGGAGCCCCCTCGCTCGATCCCACCGGCATGTGGGTCGCCTGGGCCGCCACCGAAATCACCGACTCACGGAACAACAAATCCGTCTCACACATCTGGGTCGCCTCAGTCGATGGACAACAGCCCCCCCGACAACTGACCAGCGCGGTCGCCAAAGACAGCACCCCCCGCTGGTCACCGGATGGTCGCTGGATCCTCTTCGAATCCGGCCGCTCCGGCGCAGGACAGCTGTGGGCCATCAGCGCCCTCGGCGGAGAAGCCCGCCAGATTACTTCACTCAGCACCGGTGCTGCCGGAGGAGTCTGGTCCCGTGATGGCAAACGCATCCTCTTCACCTCCGCAGTCTTTCCCGAATTCTCACACCTGCCATTCGCCGAAAGCGATGCCAAAAATCGCGAAAAAACCGCCGCTGCCGAAGCGTCGCCCGTCAAAGCTCGCACCTTCCGCAAACTGTTCTACCGACACTGGGACAGCTACGTCGAAGATCGCCGCCAGCACCTCTTCGTCATCGATGTCACCAGCAACAACGGCTGGGAACTGACCGTCAGCGAACCACGCGATGTCACCCCCGGTGATCGGGACGCCAGCCCCACTTCCTCCACCTTCTCAGCACCCCAGGATTACTGCTTCTCCCCGGATGGCTCCCACGTCATTTTCTCCGCCGTTCCGGCGGAAAATGAAGCCTGGAGCACCAACTATGACCTCTGCCGTGTACCCGCAGCAGGCGGCAGCCCGGCCTGGGAAACACTCACCACGGACAACCCCGCCGCTGACGGACACCCGGTCTTCTCACCCAACGGGAAAAAACTGGCGTGGCGAGTTCAGCGAAAACCAGGCTACGAAGCAGACAAATGGGAAATTGTCGTCGCCGACTGCACGCCCGACGGAGCACTCACCGGGCCCTCCGCGTCCCTCACCGCTGAAGTCGACCTGTCCTTCGACGAAATCGTCTGGAGATCCGACGACGAAATCCTCAGCACCGCGGAAATGCGCGGCGAAAAACCAGTCTTCGGAATCTCCGTCAGCCGACCCAACGTCGCCAGCCGCGCTCAGTCCTCCGGCACCATCTCCAGCCTCGCGGTCTCTGCCGATGGCTCCATCCTCGTCGGAAACCACAGCACACTCCGCTCACCCAATGAAGTCTTCTCCACACTGCTCGAAAAGGACGTTCTGCGGTCGCGAGTTCCAGCACTCAATATCTCCTCAGCAAACACCGCACTGCTGGCACAGCTGCAACTGCCCGCTGCAACCTCCGTGGAAGTCGTCGGTGCCGACGGAGACCCCATGCAGATGTGGATCCTCACACCACCCGGCTTCGACAAAAATCGCCGCTGGCCACTGGCCTTCCTCGTACACGGCGGCCCTCAGGGAGCCTGGGCGGATGGCTGGAGCTTCCGCTGGAATCCCCAGATCTGGGCCGCTCAGGGCTATGTCGTCTGCCTCCCCAATCCCCGTGGCAGTACAGGCTTCGGACAGAAATACTGCGACCAGATCGGAGGAGACTGGGGCGGACGCTGCTACGTCGACCTCATGGCCGGACTCGCACACATGGAAAAACTGCCATACATCGACTCCGAACGAATGTTCGCAGCCGGAGCCTCCTTCGGTGGCTACATGATGAACTGGTTCGCCGGACAAACCAATAAGTTCCGCACACTCGTCAATCACTGCGGCGTCTACAACTTCGAAAGCATGTACGCCACCACCGAAGAACTGTGGTTCGATGAACACGAACACGGTGGCCCGCCATGGGGCCCCAATCGCTCCTCCTACGAAAAACACTCCCCGCACAAATTCGCCGCCAACTTCAAAACACCAATGCTCATCATCCACAACGATCTCGATTTCCGAGTCCCGGTCAGCGAAGGACAACAGGTCTTCACCACCCTCCAGCGGCTCGGAGTTCCCAGCAAATTCATCAACTTCCCCGATGAAGGTCACTGGGTCCTCAAACCTGCCAACAGCCGCTACTGGCACAATGAAATCTTCGCCTGGCTGCGCGAATACTGCCCGCCCGGAGCCCGCTGACCCACACAACCACAATCACAATCAGCCCCTTTTCCCGCCCTTGCCCGCCTGAATAAAGCTCTGCCATGTCGTCTTCAGCACTCGAACTGCTGCGCGCGGCCTCCAGCCCCGCAGCCATCCTCGATACACTCGAACAGACCCTCCTCGAACAGCAGGATTTCCATCGCTGGTTCGACGCCCGCATGATCCGCTCACGCCGCGAACTCGGACTGCCCATCACACAACCCACGTCGCTGCGGGATATCCCCGAAGCCCAGGAACCCGCCTGGCGCAAAGCCTACACTGACGCCGCCCGCGAAGCCGGTTTTCACTTCCTGAAACATAACCTGCTCGCTGATGCCTGGGCCTACTTCCGCACCATCCGCGAACCTCAGCCCGTTCGCGATGCCATCGAAATCCTCGTCCGAAACAGTGACGCCAGCCCCGGCCCCGAAACCGACGAACTGCTCAACGTCGCACTCTACGAAGGTGCTCACCCCGTCGCCGGGATTACGCTCCTGCTCAAAACTCACGGCACCTGCAACACCGTCACCGCACTCAGTCAGATGATCGGACAGATGTCCCCCGCCGAACGACGACAGGCCGCCGCCGTCATGGTCCGACACCTCCACGCTGACCTGCTCGCAAATGTTCGACGCGACGTCGAACGACGACAACCCACACTCAAACCGGACCTCTCGCTCAGACAGCTCATCGCCGGACGCGAATTCCTCTTCGCTGAAGGAAACTATCACATCGATGTCTCACACCTGCACTCCATCGTCGGCTTCGCTCGACACCTGCACCGCGAAGATCCCGAACTGCTGCTGGCCATCGACATGAGCCTCTACGGGCAGCAGCTCAGCGAACACCTCCGCTATCCCGCTGATGTTCCCTTCGATGACTATTACACCGCCAGCGAACAGTTCCTCCGGACAGTTGCCGGCATCGATGTCGATGCCGGACTCGGCTGGTTCTCCCAAAGACTTCACCAGGAACCCGATGCCCCCGACCAGCGACTGATCGCCTTCGTACTCGTCGACCTGGCCCAGCGCTGCGGCAAAACAGCCGACGTGCTGCCACTCGCCGCTCCACACCTCTCACGCATGGAAGACCCCAACGGCTTCTCCTTCACTGCCTGCTGCGTCGAATCCGGACGGCTCGACCTGCTGGAACAGACCGCCGTGGACAACGGCGACATCCTCGCCATGGCCACGGTACTGCTCATGAAAAACGCAGCTCCGCAGTCACCCTCCGCCTGATCACAACATCGCTGTTCTCAGCAGGAACACACACCTCATGAGAATCTGCATCATTACCGCCGGCGGCGCCGGCATGTTCTGCGGGTCCTGCATGCAGGACAATACCCTCGTTCGCTCACTCAGAATGGCCGGAGCTGACGCACTCCTGCTCCCCACCTACACGCCCATTCGAGTCGATGAAGACAATGCCAGCTCCGGACAGGTCTTCATGGGCGGCATCAACGTCTACCTCGATTCCAAACTGCCAGGCTGGAAATGGCTGCCGGACTGGTGCCGCAGCTGGCTCGACCGACCCGCTGTTGTCTCCTTCCTCTCCCGTTTCAGCAGCAGCACCTCAGCCGCTCAGCTCGGACCGCTCACCGTCGATCTCCTCAGAGGCACCGCCGGACCACAGCGCCGCGAAATCGAAGCCCTCGTCTCCTGCCTCACACACGAACTCCGTCCGGATGTCATCATCCTCAGCAACGCCCTGATCTCCGGCATCGTCCCGGAACTCCGCAGACACTGGCACGGACAACTGGCCTGCCTGCTGCAGGGAGATGACATCTTCCTGAAAGACCTGCCCGAACCCTGGCAGTCCACCGCCATTCAGCAGATCACCGAAAACTGCCGCCATGTTGACCTGTTCCTCGCACACAGCCGCTACTACAGCGAACACATGAGTCACCTGCTGAACCTGCCCCACCCGAAATTCCACATCGTTCCGCTCGCTGTTCAGCCGCCTCCCGCACTCCCCGCTGCACCGACACGCAATCCGGATGACAAACTCCACGTCGGCTACTTCGCCCGCATCTGCCCCGAAAAAGGCGCCTTTCGATTCCTCGACGCTGCCGCTCAACTGCTGCGCGAAAACCCCGCAGTCCGTATGTCCATCGCCGGATTCCTGCCCGCCCTTCACTCGAAAAAATTCCACCAGCAGTTTCAGAACGCCGCCCGTGGCTGCGAAAATCGCCTGCACTGGCTCGGCAGCCCCGCAACCCGAGAAGAAAAATTCGAAATCCTCGCACAGTTCGACTGGCTCTGCGTCCCCACCGAATACCAGGAACCCAAAGGCCTCTATGTCCTCGAAGCCGCTCTGCTGGGCATCCCGTCACTCCTGCCAGCCCACGGTGCCTTCCCGGAACGACTGCAAATGCTGCAGCACGGAACCCTCTTTGACCCACACACTCCACTGGCAGACGCCATCCGGGCTCTGCCCGGAAAATACAGCCCGCAGCAGCGACAACAACTCGCCGGTCGCTGTCTGCAAAACTGCAGCATGGAACAGGCCGGACAGGCCGTCATCCGCACACTCACTCCGCACACTGCGTAATCCAACACCCGTTCACCGGACGCAACACCCCGCCAAAACTGGCAAATTCCGCCGAAAAACAGCCACAGAATCACTCCCCAATGGCCAAATTCCCGCATTTCCCGTCCCCTGATCGCCCCGATTTGCCCTCCACACTGTTGCGAATCACCGCCCCTCCTCGATATAAAATCACGTAACAGCGTGTCGCGAATGGCGGCGATGTCTACTTCAGAACCTAAGAAAGGGTTATTGCAGTCCGAGTGCTCTCATGCGAAACGACTTCTCCTTTCCAGACGATGGCCGCAACCGAATTGAAAAATCCGGTGTGCGGAAAGACCGCCGCAAAAAAGACACCCGCCCCATTGAAGACGACGACGGAAGTCGCCGGGGGGCAGGTCAAAAAGATCGCCGACAACACAAAAACTATCGCGATCTGCTCTACGGCGAAGACGACGACGAATAAGCCGCTCGTCACCTCGCGCTGACATCACTCCCAGACCCGCTGATACGCCCGGGGCAGAATCGTCGCCCCGCGCCGTCACGCACACCCTGCTCGCACAACTCAGGCCGGTACGCTCCCGCTGCCTCAGCAGTTTCGCCATTCCACAATCGCCCCGGCACGCAGGGCTCGTGGCCTACCTCTTAGCCGTTGCTGATGTCAGCGGAGCAGCCGAAAACTCGGATTCAAGCTGCCCCGTTGTCGTATTGAACAAACGCACGATGCCATCAAACCCGGCCACAGCCGCCTGCGCCTCATCCGGTCGCATGCTCACGGCAAACACAGGTCCCGAAATCCCCGGCAGGTCAACAACCTTGTTCGGATCAGCCGTGGTGTACACACGAGCCGCCCCGGTCACAGCACCACTCGATCCCGCCACAAACAACGCCCCGGACTTCGAAATGTCCAGGTCCGTCACTCGCCCCTCAAACCGCCGATAGGCGCGAATCAGGTTGAAGTCGTCGCCGATCTGCCGAGCCTTCTCGCGGAAAATCTTGTACAGACGCGGCTCTCCGTCCGCACCACCAGCCAGCACCTCCTCCGCACCCGGAAGCCGCTGCACGTCCGCCAGACCGCCCTTCAGGGCACCCGGAGTAATACTGGTGATGTTGTCCACAAACTGCCCGTTCGAAACAATCGAAAGCTTCATCGAACGGTCCCGACTGACGCTGATCACATGATCGTTCTTCAGCGAAAATGCCGTCCCCAAAACCCAGTCCGCATGCGCGTCCATACGCATCTGCTGCTCGCCACTCTCCACACGAATCACTCGCAGACGATTGTCAGCACCACCCACCGAAACCAGACTGCCGTCATCACTGAATGATGCACCAAACAGTGAATCCGTACCGATCGTCAGCGAGTGCAGCAGCTTGCCCTCCGCCACATTCCACAACTGCAGCTCGCCAAACAAAGCCGGCGTCCCGCCGGCCACCGCCAGCAGCTCACCGTTCGGCGAAAACGCCACAGATTCAATCCGCTGAGCACGACCAATCAGACGACGCGGCGGTGCACTGCCATCCAGAGTGTGCAGCAGCACTTCATGATAACCCGTCACTGCCAGCAGCCGACCGTCCGGAGAATAATCCAGAGATGTCACCAGCGGAGACCGAGTATACACCGGAGGATTCTCAGCAGAAACCACCTTCTCGACCGCAGGCGGAGTATCATCAATACAGCCCTGCTCAATCCACGTCCGCAGTACCAGCACCTGCTCGGGCTTCAAAGGAGTCCCGTTCAGAGGCATCTCCGGATTCTCACCCGACACATTCCCGATCAATGTCCCCTCGTCAGGCTTGCCCGTAACGGCAGCCGCACCGCCATCACCACCCTTCAGCAGCTCAGCCACCGAAGTCACCGACAAACCACCCTCACGCTTGCCCGCAAAATGACAGCCGGAACAACTCCGCTGCAGAATCGGACGCACTGAACGGTAATAACTGACCGCTGCCGCCGGCTTTGCCTCACCAGCCTGCTGACCGCATGACTCCTTCGCGTCCAGCACACAAAATGCTGACATCACAGCCAGAAACAACGGAAAACGCACGCCGGAAACAGCTGGGGTGAGCATGGTGGGAGCTCTCAACAGGCAGGAGAAATTCAGAACTCCCCCAGTTGTACTCGCCGCCAGCCCAAAACGCAAAACAAACCCGCGCGAACTGTGCCCCGATTACCGGGACACCGGCGGACCAGCCGCACGAACCGCCAGCCCCTGTGACAACCCGTACAGCAGGCAAATCTGCTCCAGACTGCTGATTTTCTTTCCGGATACCCACTCCAGCAGGTTCTGCTCCAGACCTCGATCCGCCATCGTCCGACCCGCAATCTGCCACGCCTCCTCACGCCACAAACCATTCTGCAGCAACAGGATCCCCTCCAGCCCGCTGAGCGCCGGCTTGCCCTGCACCAAATGCCGCGTCAGCTCGCAGATCATCGCCAGACGCATCCCCACCGCCTTCTCCGATCGCCCCTCAAAATTCAGATACGCCGTGCCCCGCAAATCCCTGCTGCTCTGCCACGCCACACCCCCGGTGACACCCAGCACCCAGGCCTGCGGAGCAATTGCGCCGGCCGGTGGCATCAACTGCTGATCCGCCAGCGACTCAACCGCCGTCACCATCGCAAACTTTGACGGATCCGCCGCCTCCCCCTGCGACAACAGCCCGGCCACCAAAATCAGATTGCACGTCGCATCCAGCTGCACCTCAGACAACACGTCCGCAGAAGACTGCAGATGCGCCAGCACAACATCGCTGCCGCCATCAAAAGCCAGCCGACTCAGCAGCAGAATCTGCACCGTCCGACGGTCCTCGGCACCAGCCGCCAACTGCCGACCTCGCGCCTCCAGATTCCGCATCAGCGCATCCAGCCGCTGCTCATTCTTTTCCCGCACCGCTTCAGACACCTCCTGCTTCAATCCCGCTTTGTCCTGCTCCGCTCGTCGCACCAGCAAACGCAGCGCGGCGGTCGGCGGAGCAGCAGCAGCCAGAAACTCTGCACTCCGCTGCAGTACCGGTCCGGCCTCCGCCGTTCGCTTCGTCAGTATCAGTCCCCGCGCAGTCTCCGCTGCCGCCATCGCCCAGGGCAATGCAGCCGCTGCCGACGACGGATTCCGCTGCACCAGCTCATTCAGGCCCGGCATGTCCAGACGCACCGCCGCCGGCTCCCCGGACAGCTTCTGCACACACGCATCCACACCCGCTGCATCACCCGCTGCACCCGCCAGCGCAGCCTGCACCCGCACCGCCAGTGCCGGTACAGAAATCGCTTCAGCCGCACCACGCAGCGCCGCCGCTGCCGCTGCTCCCGCACCCCGAGCCCTTGCAGCATCAGCCACCGCCACCAAAGCATCCGAAACGCCACGCGCATCAGCCGCCGCCGCACACCAGGACGCTGCCTCAGCCCAGCTCCCCTGCAGCCCCAGCTGCGCCGCCACAGCCACATGCAGCGGATCACTCCACAAATAACTCTCCGCAGCAAATGGTGGCACCAGCCCCAGATCCCGATACTGACCAGCCACATGCAGCCACGCTGAACTCACCATCGAATCCAGATTGTCAGGAATCGTTCGGTCCAGCTGCCGAGTCACCAGGAGCTGCTGCGCGTCCGCCAGACGACCCTCCTGCACCAGCATCGCTGCAAACGCCAGACAAACGTCCACCGCCACTCGCCCCGAACGCGGCAGCGTCTTCCCGCTGATCTCCGCCTCACACGCAGCAAAAGCCTGCTTCGCCAGAGCCGCATTGCCGGCCGCTCGAGCCCTCCAGTACTGGCTCGACTGCGGCAGGACCCGATAAAAGGAGCGACTGCGGTCCACCACCAGCAGCTGATTCAGCTCAGTCGCTGCCTCCTTCGCATTCCCCAGCCGGAGCCACAAATCCCCGGTCATCCGCCGCGCCATCGGCTTGTCTCGCAGCTCCTGTCGCGCCAGGACAATCATCCGCTTCAACTGCTCCTCCACAGCCACCGCCGGACCCGGCTCAGCACTGCGAGCCGCTGCTGCTGCTTCTGCCTCAGCCTTCGCCCGCGCCGCTGCCTCCTCCTCTGCCGCCAGCTGCTCAAATGCACTCAGATCCTTAGGCGCCTGCAAACCACTGTCGTCCGGCTTCTTCGTCAGCAACGGCAGAACCACAGCCGTCAATCCCAGCAGTACCACCCCCGCAACACCGTAAATCAATAACGGATTGCGCTTCCGCGGAGCAGATGCCTCTGCCGCCCGACGGATCGCCTCCGCCTCATCTGCCAGACGCGTCGGACGACGCTCCGACTTCTGCTCCGCAGGATCCTCAGCCGTAAAGACCGGAACCATGCACTTCGGATTCGCACACTTCACCGACTTGCCCAGAGCAGCCTTCGGAATAAATCCCACCTGCTCACACATCGGACAGACAACCTTCTGCAGCCGACCCTTCTCCGGCTTCAGACTCGCCGACACCGCCTGACTGGCACCACCCGCACCAATCCCAAACGGATCGTCCTCGTCCACCACCATCCGGCCACCCGGCTTGCCACCGGTTCCACCGGACGGCTTCGACACAGAACTGCCCCCGCCCCCCGCTGCACCGCCACCCCCGGCCGACGGCTTCACGGCCGGCGGATCCGGCTGCCGACGCGCTCCAGGACGATGCGCCGCAGGATTCTTCTGCGGCTGCGGAGTGTTCCGCGCTCCACGCGAACCATCCATCGCAGCACCACAGAAGGGACAATCCACTGCATCGTCGTCCAGCACCGACTGCCCGCACGAAGGACACGTTGGCAGAGCCATCACTTCTCTCCACTGCCGCCTGACTTGAATCCACGAATCGTCTTGCTCAGGTAGTCTATATCAGAAACGGAAAACGGGCGAGCCGCTCCGGATGTACCAATAAAAAAAGGGGAACCCGATTGCCGGATTCCCCTCACCTGAGCACTCTGACACTGACAGACACGGCCTCACTGCATCGCCGGACCCGCACACCGAATCAAATGGTCCTTGTCGATGTAAACCACTTCCTGAGACTGATCCGTGTGAGAAAACGGCACCGGCCAGTAAGCCCGAATCGTCTTGTCATAGTAAATTGTGCACTTGTAGTGGCAGTGATGAAGACGCGCCGGCCCGACCAGCGGATACACCTTGCAGTCGTCCAGACGATCCACCAAAGGCTCCACAACAATTCGCACGTTGTTGATCTGAGTCTCCTGGAAGAAGGCAAAACCGCCAGCCGGATCGTTCGGCATGGCTCGCATCACCTGATCTTCACTCGGAGGATCCACGCAGAACACATCACCCTCGACCGGATCCAGGACCGGTACCCGGTTATATCGCTCGTCTTCCCACAGCTTGTCCTCAATCAGCTGACTCTGATAGGCCGGAACCGGCACCGCAGGCAGCGTCTTGAAAAACCGCATATAAGTCCAAAGCACACTGACAAAACCACCCGTCAGCGTACACCCGCTGTTCGAAAGGAGCAACAGGCAGATTGTCGTAAGCACGACCCCGCGCCGCAGGTGCCTGCCAAAGGTTCGCATGGTCTTGTTTCCTGATGAAACCGGGGAGCTTGCCATGAGTCCTGGTCCTCGCCGCACAGCCAGCAACCTGCGGCAGTCTCTGTCGTAATCCCAAACACACCCGCTGAAAACCTCAGCGTCAATCCTGATATCGAACCCGCATTTCCCTGGACTTGTGAAAATATTTGGATTTTGCGGGTGGGAACGCCAGAATCGATTGCTCCGGTCGTACCGGTCATCCGAATTTCACGGTTCCCAACGACTTTACTCGGTCAAATCCGACCGCTTCCGCACGCTATCCGGCGAAAATCTCAGCCGTTGTCCCCACCGAACTCAGCCGCGCAACCCCACTGCAGCAATTCCCGCCCAACACACGCCAGGCCACTTCTGCCGCTCAGCCGGCTCCGGACATCGCCCGCAATCCCTGCAGAAACACCACCGCAGTCGCCAGCACGCCCACAAAAAAGGACATCGCAAAGCCCACCACCGCCAACGCCCGCGGCTCGCGACGCAACCCGTAAAACAAATTCACAAACAACGACACACCAGTCAATAACAGACTGCCGCACAACAACAACGCGATCACCCACGCCAGCACTGAACCCCCGTCCAGGTTTTTCGCACGGCCCGTCGATTCCAGCCACCAGACCAGCACCAGCCACGCCACATGACCCGCCAGCTGCAGCACACTCAAACCAAAACCAATCAGCGCAGCTCGGTTCCGCCGCAACTGAACCAGCAGCGGTTCTTCCGCTGTCTCAACAAAGCGGACAGGCGGATCCGCATCCGAATCCGCCCGCAACTGCCGGGCTGCCGGCTTCCTCCGCCTGCCCACTCAACCAGCCCCCACTTCAAAAATTGCCTCCACCTCCACCGCTGCACCCGTCGGCAGCGCCGCAAAGCCAAGGGCACTGCGAGCATGAAAACCGGCACCCTCCTTACCAAAAATCTGATGCAGCATGTCACTGCAGCCGTTGATCACCAGATGCTGCTCGGTAAAAGTCGGAGCAGAATACACGCAGCCCAGCACCTTCAGCACTTTCAGATCATTCAGAGTGCCATGAGCATTAAAAACAGATCGCAGAATCTTCCGACAGCACTCCTGAGCCGCCGCATACCCCTGCTCGACCGTCAGACCACCGCCCAGCACACCCTTCATGTCACTCACGTGTCCGGACGTGATCAACAGATTTCCTGTACGCACACACATGTTCAGGTAACCTGCCGGCTGTGGTTCAAAGCAGACACCCAATTCCCGCGCCCTGTCGTTCGGAGTCATTTGGTTGAGTTTCTTCGTGGGACCTGAGAAAACACGCGAGGCCGGAGTCTGAATCTCCGGCGAATTGTGCTAGTTTTAGACCCCGTCTCGCCGGCTCGCAAGCAACAATCGCTGACACGCCGGCGGGTTATCGCGCCTGACAGCCGGTGCCTCTCCGGTGCCCGCACCGCACTTTCCCCGCAGACCCCACAACACCCATGCCCGCCCAGCCACACCACCCCGCCGAACCAGCGGCCGACCAGCCACCGGCTCACCCCGTCGCGGCAGCCGGCCAGTCTGTCGAATCCGGCGAAATCAGGCTGCAGTCCATCGAAGCCGCCATCGCCTTCCTCCAGCACGACGTGGATTCACTCAGCCAGTCCATCCTCAGCTGCCTCCGCCGTCTGCAGGAATTCGACGATCGCTTCACACGAATTGAACACGAATTGATCACCTTCCAGCAGCAGCCGGAACGACGCGATCCGGCCGCTGAAAAACCACCCCACTACTGACATGAAGGTCGCGTTCCAGTCAGACTGCACTCCAGAAACAGGATCTCCTCCATGCACCGGACTCTTCACTCTCCACTGCGACGGTATCTCACCAGCTTCAGCAGCCTCCTGCTGATCTCAGCCTGCTGCGGTCAGGACTCCCTGCTCGCCGGCCACAAGCAACCGGACAAAGCCACCGGCATCGTCTTCCTCGACTCCAACCAAAACGGCACGCGGGATGCCGACGAGCCCGGAATCCCCGGCGTGAAAGTCTCCAACGGTCGCGAAGTCGTCGCCTGCGATCAGCACGGACACTACGAACTGCCCGTCGACGACGATACCATTCTGTTCGTCATCAAGCCGTCCGGTTACCGCACCGTTATCGATGCACTCAACATCCCCCGCGGCTACTACATCCATAAACCGGCCGGCTCACCAAAGCTGGACTTCCCCGGAGTCGCCCCGACGGGACCACTGCCCGCATCCGTCGACTTCCCGCTGTACCATTCCCCGGAACCCGCCGCGTTCGATGTCATCTTCTTCGGCGACCCCCAGCCCCGCAATCAGCAGGAAGTCGACTTCATCGCCCACGATGTCGTCGAAGAACTTGTCGGAGCCAAAGCGGCCTTCGGAGTCACTCTCGGCGATATCCTGTTCGATGACCTCACCCTGTTCGATAACTTCAATCGAGCCCTCAGTCACATCGGCGTCCCCTGGTACAACGTCATCGGCAACCACGACATCAACTACGCCTCCGAAAATGACGAACTCAGCGACGAAACCTACGAACGAGTCTACGGACCGCCGTACTTTTCATTCGACTACGGCCCCGTGCACTTCATCGCCGTCGACGACATCCACTGGATGCGCGACGGACAGAAAAAACTCTACCGCACCGGACTCAGCGAAGAACAACTCACTTTCATCGAAAATGACCTCAAACATGTGCCCCAGGATCGACTCGTCGTCGCCATGATGCACATACCACTCGTCAAATCCACTCCCTGGATCGAACCCCGCCGCGAACGACTGCTCCGCATCCTCGAAACCCGCGAACACTGCATCTCCCTCGCCGGACACACTCACCACCACGAACACGTGCTCATGAACAACAACGATGGCTGGAAAGGCAGCAGACCGCACCACCACATCATCAATGTCACCGTGTGCGGAGCATGGTGGTCCGGCAAGCCCGATGAACAGGGCATCCCGCACACCATGTGCGCTGATGGCACTCCCAACGGCTACACCATCATGCACTTCGACGGACAAAAATATCTGCTCGACTACAAAGCCGCTCGCCGCGATCAGCGCGAACAGATTCGCATCACAGCACCCGAATCCGCGCCGCTCGCTGAAGCAGCGAATGTCGAATTCCGCGCCAATGCCTTTAATGCCATCCCCGGAGCACTCGTGCAGTTCCGCCTTAACGATGGGCCGTGGCACACCATGACAAAAACTGAAAATGAACCGGACCCCGTGTTCCAGCAGCTGGTCAATGAAGAAAAACAGCTGGGGGATCAGCTGCCATGGCGAAAACTGCCCGCACCCATGGCCTGCCCGCACCTCTGGAAAGCCTCTCTCGGAACCGTCAGCACACCCGGAAATCACCTCATTCAGGTCAAAGTCACCAACCCGAACGGGCAGATCCTTGAAGGTCACCGCACCATTCGGGTGGAATGAGCTCTGAAAATCACGAGGCACACGGGGCAGGGCAGCTGCAGGAGATTCAGATCGTGGCAGATATCGTAACCTTTGGTGAAATCATGCTGCGACTGGCACCTCCCGGTGTCGATCGACTGCAGCAGGCACTCCCCGGATCCCTGCAGGCAGCCTTCGCCGGCGCTGAAGCCAACACCGCCGTCTCACTCGCCCTGCTCGGTGTGCCCGTCGATTTCGTCACCGCACTCCCCGCCAGCCCGCTCACCGATGCCTGCCTCGCCAGCCTCCGCAGCACCGGCGTCGGACTGCAGCACATCCGCCAGACCAGCCACGGCAGACTCGGCATCTTCTTCGTCGAAACCGGAGCCAATCAGCGCCCCACTCAGGTCTGGTACGACCGCGAAGGCTCCGCCATCAGCCTCGCTCAGCCCGCCGACTTCAACTGGCACAGCATCCTGCAGAACGCCCGCTGGCTGCACCTCACAGGAATCACTCCCGCACTCTCACAGTCCGCTGCCGAATGCACCATCGCAGCCGCCAGAACCGCTGCCCGCATGGGAGTCAATGTCTCGTTCGACCCCAATTTCCGCTCCCGACTCTGGCGCTGGGACACCAGTCGCTCGCCACAACAACTCGCCAGCGAAACACTCCGACAGCTCATGCCCTTCGTCACTCTCATGTTCGGCGGCGAAGACGACTGCAGACTGCTGAACGTACCGCTCCCTGAAAACAACGACGCACCACCCGCCGAACGCGCCGTGGTCGCCGCCAAAGCACTCTGTCACACCTGGCCCAATGTCCGCCTCTTCGCCTCCACACTCCGCGAACAAGTCTCCGCCACCCACAACAACTGGAGCGGACTGCTGTTCGACGCCCGGTCCGATCAGGTCACTCAGGCACCACTCCGCAATGGACAGGTCAAACCCTGGGAAATTCGCCAGATCGTTGATCGCGTCGGCAGCGGCGATGCCTTCGATGCCGGCATCCTCCTCGGATTGCTGCAGTCCGACTTTAACCCGGAATGGACCGTCGAGTTCGCTACCGCCGCCAGCTGCCTCGCACACTCCATCGTCGGCGACTGGAACTACGCCAGCCGCAGCGAAATCGAAGCGCTCATGCACGGCTCAGGCTCCGGCAAAGTCGTCCGCTGAACCCGCCTGCAACCCGCCGAAAAATCTCAGAACACCAGCAAAATCCGGAAAAACCACCGCCGTTTTCACAAAATCACGCGGAATTTGACGAGCTGTTCACAAAATGCAGCGCCGCAAGCAGTCCCTGCCACGTTGATTCCACCGCCTCCGCCGCAACCTCCAGTCCCGACTCCGCCGCCGCCGCCGTCGTCAGCTTGCTGATGGTGGCCAGGCGAGTCGTCCCTGGCAGCGGCCACAGCCCGGCCTCCCGCAGCAGCTCCGCCAGTCGCCTCGCCATCGCCGGACTGCTCAGACAAATCCAGTCCAGGCGACCGCCACGCACCCGTTCCAGCACCTCCGCAGACAGACCCGCCGCGTCCTCATTGCGATACACCACCAGCTGCTCAACCTCCGCTCCCGCCGCACTCAGCTGCACCGGCAGCACGTCCCGCCCGCGACTGCCACGCACCCACACCACCCGCCGCCCGGACACCTGACCCGCCAGTGCCTCAACCAGCGACTCCGCCCGAAATTTTTCCGGCACCAGATCCGCCACAACACCCCGCTCCGCCAGACTCGCCGCCGTACTGCTCCCCACGCACGCCACTCGCACCCCGCCCAGGGCCCGCACGTCCCGACCAGCCAGCCGCAAATGCCGGAAAAACTCGCGCACACCATTGCCGCTCGTGAAAATCAGCCAGTCCACTCCCGTCAGATCCGCCAGTCGCCCCCGCAACCGCTCGGCCTCCGCCTCACCAATCGGCTCAATCGCCAGCAATGGCATCGGCACCGGCTCACCGCCTCCTCGCACAATCTGCTCCAGCACACCGCTCGCCTGATCCTCAGCTCGCGGCACCCCAATTGACAGCCCAAACAACGGCAACTGCTCGTACCACGACAGTCCCCGCCGCTGCTGCACACAATCCCCCACCACCACCAGCGACGGCGGTTGCAGGCCCGCTGCTGCCACCAGATCAGGCAATGTCCCTAATGTCCCGGTCACCAGCTGCTGCGACGGCAGCGTCGCCCGGCAGATCACAGCCGCCGCCGTCTCACCCGCCAGACCATGCTCCTGCAGCCGCAGACACAGCTCAGAAACCCGATTCAAACCCATATAAAACACCAGTGTTCCAGGGAACTGCGCCAACGCCCGGAAACACAGCCTGCTCCCCTCACGAAGCGGATCCTCATGAGCCGTCACGAAGGCTACCGCTGACGACGCATGCCGATCCGTAAACGAAATCCCTGCATACTCCGCTGCCGCTGTCGCCGCCGTAATTCCCGGTATGATCTCAAACGCAATTCCCGCCTGACGCAGTGCCTCAGCCTCCTCACCACCACGCCCGAAGATGCAGGGATCCCCGCCCTTCAGACGCACCACATTCAATCCCTGACGCGCCGCTTCAATCAGACGACGATTGATCTCCTCCTGCGGCACGATCGCCGCTCCCTCTCGACGAATTCGCGATGTCCGCTCACAGCGCCCACGCGCCAGACGCAGCAGCAGCGGATTCACCAGACCATCATACAGCACCAGATCCGCCTGCCCCAGCACCTCCGCCGCCCGCACCGTAATCAGGCCCGGATCTCCGGGACCCGCACCCGCCAGCCACACCCGTCCCGCTGCCAATTCCCCTGCCGACTTCGTCACAACAACTCCCGCAGATAAAAATGATGCTTGCCCAGACGACCGCCGTAGTTCCCCGCCGACACCAGACCCACACCCGCACTGCCCGCCGCCGCATGCAGCCCCCGCCGCATCGCCGACCGCACGTCCTCAGCAGTCAGCCCGTCAATCACGATCTCATACACACAATGACAGTCCGCCGGCAACTCACTCGATACCAGCCCCCGCAGCGTCGGACACCAGGCCTCATTCGTACTGGCCTTCAGACCCGGATACCTCGATCCCACCTTACTGCCCGATCGCACAATCCCGCCAGGAAATGGCAACGCCACTCCGCGCACTCCCCGAATCGCATCCACAGCCGCTTCCGCCGCCGCCAGGGTCACACCAGCCTCCACGCCGCAAATCAGCAGATTGCCACCCGCAACACCCGTCACCGTCCCAAACTCGTCCTCACACACAAACTCGCCATCCATCACCGGGATGCGCCAGTACCGCCGACCCTCAATCAGCTTCGACTGCTGATATCCGTCACCGAAATATCGCAGGACACCGCCGATCCGCACTCGCCGATCCTTTGGACAGTCCGGCAAACCATTAAAACACGCCGTTCCCGGACACGTCAGCACACACTGACCCACGCGGCTTTGCAGCGCCTTCCCCAAAGCCTGAGCAGAAAAGCCAAAGGCCAGCACGGAAACACCCGGACGGCCATCCGGAGTCTCCTCAGGCCCCAGCTCCGCCTCCACCGCCGCCTCCAGATCACAGGCTATCACGCTCGTGGCATTCCCGCAAAACACAGTCGCCGCCGTCTGCGCCCAGCGCAGACTGTCCGCTGTGATCACCAGCCGCGCTGCCTTGATCGGAAATGCCTCCGCAAACGTGTCCGCAATCCGGACCCCCTGCAGCTCCAGTTCTCCGCTTTCCGCCAAAACCTCACCCCCCCTGCTTCCGGCGCCTCAGCCACTGCCGGCACACACGCACCGCCGACGACTCCCCCCATAGCCTATGATCTCAACGCCACCGCTGCCAGCACACCCGCAGATTTCCCCGGATTCCCCGACTCCCGCCGGATTGCTGGAGATTCCCGAACCATCGTGTAAACTGCACGCATGGCTGAACAACCCCTGCGAGTGCTGCTGCTGGACGGCGAACTCACCTTCCGTGGTTCGTCGCTGCTCACACTGCGCATCGCCCGCGGACTCGAAAAACGCGAACTCGAAACCGCCCTCGTCTGCACCTGCTGCTCCGGGCTCGACCCGACACTGCTCCACGGAGTTCGACTCCACGAAGTCCCCGGACTCGATGTCCCCGTCTGGGGACGACTCGTCGCTCGCACCATCTACCGCGATATCAAAGACCAGCGCCCCGACGTCATTCACCTCCTCGACAGTCGCCTCCTCCACACCGCCTCACGACTCGCCGAAAAACTCAAACGCCCGCTCCTGCTCAGCGTCGGAGGACACGATGAAGCCGAATCACTCAACCTCCGCAGCCCCGTACCACAACTCCGCACCATCATCTCCGTCAGCGACAGCGTCCAGTCCCGACTGCCACCCGGCCCCGTCATGGACAAGCTCGAAAAACAAGTGATCCTGCCCGGAGTCGAAGTCCCCGACTCCACCGGAATCGATCAGCCGCTCGATGATGATCGACCACCCGTCATCGGCATGGCCGGTCCGCTCGAAGTCATCAAGGGCGCCTCTTTCTTCCTCCGCGCCTGCCATCGCGTCGTGGAAGCCGGACTGGATATCCGCATCGTCATCGCCGGCAGCGGCCCCGAAGAACACAGCCTCCGACAACTCGCCGCCTCACTCGACCTCTCACGACGCCTCACCTTCGTCGACGGCGGCGTCTCCATGACAGGCTACCTCTCCGCCATCGATATCTTCTGCCTGCCCTCGCTCCAGCAGGGCATCGGAGTCCTGATGCTGGAAGCCATGGCACTCGGAAGACCCGTCATCGCCTCAGGCGTCGGCGGAGTGCTCAGTGTGATCCAGGATCGCGAAAACGGACTGATCGTCCCGCCCTCCGACAGCCGCCAGCTCGCAGATCGCATCATCGAACTCCTCCGCAATCGCGATACCGCTCGCAGCATCGCCGCCGCCGGACGCCAGCTCGTCAGCTCCAGATTCCGCGAAGATCGCATGCTCGACCAGCTCATCAGCCTCTATCGCGAAGTCCAGCCAGCCACCCCACGCTCTGACGAAATTCTTCCCGTCCACGGACGCGCCAGCAGTCGAGACCGCTCATGACCTGGCGACTCCTGTTCTCCGGCACCAGCTCGCTCCCCTGGACCTGCTTCATCGTCCTCGCCGCCGGCACCGCCATCGCACTCAGCTGCTGGCTCCTGCGACTCGAACGACGCATGGTCTCACGCACCATCGGATGGACACTCCTCACACTCCGCTGCACTGTCCTCACTCTGCTGCTCCTCACTCTCCTCCAGCCCGTACTCACCAAACAGTTCGACCAGCGCCAGCAGAGCAGGGTGGTGGTCGCCGTCGATGCCTCTGACAGCATGGAAACCCGCGACAGTCACGCCACGCTCGCCGAAAAACTCCGCTGGGCTCAGGCACTCGGAATGCTCGGAAATGACGAAACACGACCACTCATCGAACGCTGGGCCGCAGCCGCAGATGCCGGCACTGAACCGCCCTGGCTCGGCTCCGACCAGCCTCCTCAGACGGCCGCCGATCAGGCCGCAGCCAATGCCCGCCGCAATCAGGTCTTCGCCTCACTCAGCGAATTCGATCAGATGCCCCGCACAGAATTCGCCCGCCGACTGCTCACCGCCAGACCCACGCAACTCCTCGAAAATCTCCGCAAAAATCTCCCGCTCGATCTCCGACTGTTCGCCACCGAACAACTGCAGACCACACCACGGCAGCTCACACAGCAACTGCAGGCCGAACGCAGTAAACTGCTGCCCGCAGCCACCGATGCCGTCGGACTCCTCCAGCACACCCTCTCCGAAGAATCCGCCGGCCAGATCCGCGCCTTCGTCATCCTCTCCGACGGACGACAGACTGCACCCGCTGACGTCGCCGGCACCGCACAACTGCTCGCCATGATCAATGTCCCCGTCTACGCCATACCCATCGGCTCCGCCCTGCAGCCCCGCGACCTCGCCATCGCCTCCATCGATGCACCCGAAGCCGTTTTCCTCAGGGATCAGGCACTCGTCCGGACTGTCCTCGGAACCGCCGGTTTCGAAGGCGAAGAACTCACCGTCCGACTCGAATCCAATGGCTCCGTCATTCAGCAGCAAAACATCACTCCCTCCTCCGACTCCACCGTCGTCTCCTTCACACTGCCCGCCGATCAGCCCGGCAGATTTGACTACGTCATCACCAGTGATCCACGCCCCGGGGAACTCCGCAGCGACAACAACTCCCGCGGCTTCAGCCTCAAAGTCGTCGATAACAAAGCTCGCGTCCTGCTGCTGGACGGAGACGCACGCTGGGAATTCCGCTACCTCAATAACCTGCTCGAACGCGATCGGCAGGTCGAAGCCACCACAGTCCTCTTCCGACAGCCATGGCTGGAAATCCTCAATCAGCCCGCCCTCCAGAACACGCTCCCGCCAGCCGCAGCCTTTCGCGAACTGCTCGCTCGCACAGACCTGCTGATCATCGGAGACCTCAATCCCGCTGAAGCCGATCCACAGACCTGGCAGATGGTCGAAGACGCCGTGACCCGCGATGGACTGACCGTCCTGATCATCCCCGGCCGACAGTACATGCCGCTCGCACATCAGTCCGAGATTCTCAACAACATGCTGCCCCTCACCAGTGTCCGCCAGAAACTGGCAGAACAGTTCCTCGCATCACCCCCCGGTGGCGAACAGTCCGCCTTCCGACTCACCCTCAGCACCGCCGCACAAAATCTCCCCATGTTCCAGCTGCAGGAACAACCCGGCAGCCGCGATATGGCACTCACAACACTCCCCGGACACCCGTGGATTGCCACCGGCACTCCCAAACCCGGAGCCACCGTCTGGGCCACCGCCGCCATCCCCGGACTGCCGGCCGCCGGTGATCCCGTCATCGTCCAGCAGGATTACGGCTTCGGCCAGGTCGTCTGGCTCGGACTCGACAGCACCTGGCGCTGGCGCCGCCGCGCCGGTGATGAATGGCACTACAAATTCTGGGGACAGCTCATTCGCTGGGCCGCTCGCAGCAAAGCCGCCGCCGGCAACAGCTCGCTCCGCATGTCCGTCTCAGACGTCATCATCGACGAATCCGAATCACCCGAAGTCGTTGTCCGCTGGGATCGTCGACTGCTTCCGCAAATACAAAACGCTGCTGTCTCCGTCATCGCCGAACAAACCGGCTCCCCGACTCCCCCCATCACCATTCGGCTGCAGCCCGCTCCCGATACACCCGAACGCAGCAGCGCACGCCTGCCCGGACTCACCGAAGGAAACTGGACACTCCGACTCAAAGTCGAAAACACCACCGTCGAAGTCCCGCCCAACCTCCAGACCGAACTCATCGTTCGCAAACAAATCTCCGCCGAACTGGCCGATGTCAGCTGCAATCGCACCCTGCTGAAACAGCTGGCCGAACAAAGTGGCGGCGAACTGATCGAACCGTGGCAGGCCGCTCGCATCGCAGAACTGCTGCTGCCCACCGATCAGCCGCAGCAGAAATTGCAGGAACGCAGCCTCTGGGATCACTGGAGCCTGATCGCTCTCTTCTGCTGCCTGCTCATGGCCGAATGGGTCGTTCGCCGCGTTAACGGACTGCCCTGATCACATTCACGCAGACACACGCCGGCGGTCACTGCACGCTGGCTGCCACTCCCGCCAGACCACGCACCACATGCTCAATCGCCGGCTCCGCCATCCGATTGAAATAACTCCACGTGTGCCCGCCAGCCGTGATCAGCAGATCCCGCTCGTGCAGAATTCCCGACGACGATAACTTCATCCCCAGCCGAGCTGCCCCGTCATACCACTCCACATCCGCCGGATCACAGCAGAAATACTGATACCGCGGCCACTGCAGCGGATGCAGATTCAGCACCACCGTCGCCTGACGCGCTGCTTCAGCATCCGGAAACATCCCGTCCAGCGGGATCCCCGCACCATACAGCTGATGAAAATCCACCGCCGGGGAAATCGCTGCCACCACCGGAAACTTCAGCGCATAACGATAGGCCAGCTGCAGCACACCCTGACCTCCCATACTCACCCCCAGCAGGGCAATCCGCGGCGGCTGCACCTCAAGCCTCTGCTCGATCCACGGGACCAGTGACTGCACCAGCCACTGCTGCGGAGTCATCACGGGGTCGAATTCCTCACACACCACGTCCAGCCACCAGCTGCGACGCCCCGACGGACACACCGCCACCAGACGATGCTGCTGAAACAGCCGAGTAAACACGGGGTTGCCCGACAGCAGCACCTCGCCGTGGCCATGCAGAAACAACACCACTCCCGCGATCGCCTCAGATCCCGCCGGAACAAACAGCTCCAGCTCACGACCCGCCGCCTCCAGACGCTGCCAGCGCGACTGCAATGCCGTATCCGAAAGACCGCCTGCTGCTGAAATTCCCAGACCGGGAAACAGATTCTTCAATGCGTCAAACATCACTCGTCGCCGTTTTCCAGCCGCCGAATTGTGGCCTTTGTGACAAACTCTGTTCTGCCCTACAATCACGCCAAACCAGTCCCGCTCTCCTCGCATCAGGACCACATCCTATGCTGCACCCGGATTATGAAGCCCGCCGAAACAGAGTCCTTGGAAAATTCCGGGAGGCGGGGATCGACAGCCTCCTCGTCTCCGGCGTCGCCAACGTCCGCTACCTGACCGGCTTCACCGGCGACTCCTCCTGGCTGTTCCTCGCTCGCGGATCCCAGGTCATCCTCAGCGACACCCGCTACGAAACACAACTCCAGTCCGAATGCCCCGGACTGCCCGCCGAAATCCGCGATGCCGGACGCACCATCCTCGATCTCGCCGTTGACCGAATCGCTGCAGCCGGTGCCAAACGAGCCGCCTTCGAAGCCGAACACCTCAACTTCGCCACCTGGCAGTCGCTCGACAGCCGCCTCGCCAACGGACCAGCCACCCTCCTCCCTACCTCCGGACTCGTCGAACGACTCCGCGAAATCAAAGACCGCTCCGAACTTGCCCAGATTCGCGCAGCCATCCAGATCGCCGAACGTGGCATCGGAGTCGTTCGCAGCAGCCTGAGACCCGCTCAAACCGAATCCGATGTCCGCTTCCTCCTCGAATCCGCCATGCGCGATTTCGGCGGACATGGCACCGCTTTTGAACCCATCGTCGGAGTCGGCCCGACCGCCGCACTCCCCCACGCTCACGCCGGATCCCGACGCCTCAGCGAACACCCCGTCCTGCTGGTCGACTGGGGAGCCGTCAGCAGCCAGGGCTACCGCAGCGACCTCACCCGAGTTTTCATCACGGGAAAACCGACAAAACAAATCGAAAAAGTCTATAAAACAGTGCTGATGGCACAGCAGGCGGCGATCGCCGCGATTCGCCCCGGAGCACTCTGCTCCGACGTCGACCGCATCGCCCGCAGCCTGATCGCAGATGCCGGATTCGGCCGGTTTTTTGGCCATGGCCTCGGACACGGATTTGGCCTTGAAATCCACGAATCTCTGCGAATGAGCCCACTTTCGCAGCAGGTTTTCGAGCCCGGCATGGTGATCACCGTGGAACCAGGCATCTATCTGCCCGAAAAATTCGGCGTTCGCATCGAAGATGACGTGCTCGTGACCCCGACGGGCTGCGAAGTCCTGACTTCGGTTCCTCGCGAATTTGAGCAGTCGATCGTTGGCGTCCTTGCATAAATTCCCCGATTTTACGATGCTGCGGCATCATCACGAACGTGGCTGCCCAACCGCCCCCGGCCTCAGATTTCCTGCTGCCGGACCTGGTGGTCACAACAGCCGGAGTCATCCTTTACTATGGCGAAACCCGTGGAAACCGAACCCAAACGCAAAGCATTCGATCTCGATGATTTCCGCAAGCTGCTGCAGCTGATGGAAAAATACGGCGTCTCTGAAGTCAGCCTGTCCAACGAAGACGAATCCTGGAAAGTGCGACGCGGCCCGCGTCAGGTGGCTTACGCCCCGACCATGCCGGAATTCGCCCCGGTGGCTGCAGCGCCCGCGGCACCCGCAGTCGCTGCGCCCGCCGCACCCGCCGCAGCAGCACCCGCTGCCGCTCCGGCCGCTGCTCCCGCAGGCATCCTCATCACAGCCCCCACCGTCGGCACCTTCTACGCCGCCCCCAGCCCCGAAGATCCTCCCTTCGTCAGCGTTGGCACCGTCGTTAAGCCCGACACCGTGGTCTGCATCATCGAAGCCATGAAGGTCTTCAATCAGATCCAGGGCGAAAAAGCCGGACGCATCGTCGAAATCCTCGTCCAAAGCGGTGAAGCCGTCGGATTCGGTCAGCCCCTGTTCCGCCTGGAACCAGCCTGATCCCCGCTGCAGCACAGCCCAGCCAGGATGCTGACGCAGTTCTGCCGCGCGATCCGCTCGCGCTGCAGCTGCGGCAGTTCGTGGCACCTCTCCATCGATTCCCCGCTGTCACGATTCGCCCGTTCGGGCACATCCTGACAGCCCCGATTCTTCTGGCGTGAGCTGACTTTCATGTTTCAACGAATTCTTGTTGCCAATCGCGGCGAAATCGCCCTGCGGATCATTCGCGCCTGCCGCGAAATGGGTATCGAAACCGTCGCCGTCTACAGCGAAGCCGACCGCGGTGCTCACTACCTCTCACTCGCAGACGAAGCCTGGTGCATCGGACCGCCGCAGGCACTGGAAAGTTACCTGCAGATCAAACGCATCATCAGCGCCGCCGAAATCGGCAACGTCCAGGCTGTCCACCCAGGCTACGGATTCCTCGCTGAAAATGCACACTTCGCCGAAGTCTGCCGCAGCTGCAACATCGAATTCATCGGCCCGCCCGTCGAGGCCATGCAGCAGCTCGGCGACAAAGTCAGTGCCCGCGAAATCGCTCGCAAAGCCGGGGTCCCCTGCGTACCCGGCAGCGATGGACTCATCACCGATGTCGAAGATGCTGTCCGCATCGCCGAAACCATCGGTTACCCCGTCCTGATCAAAGCCACCGCCGGTGGCGGCGGCAAAGGCATGCGAGTCGCCGGGAACGAGATTTCACTCCGGGCAGGACTGGCAGCCGCCAGTGCTGAAGCCGAAAAAGCCTTCAAAAACGCCGGTGTCTACCTCGAAAAATACATCGAAAAACCACGCCACGTGGAAGTCCAGATCATCGGCGATAACCACGGAAACGTCGTGCACCTCTGGGAACGTGACTGCTCAATGCAGCGCCGACACCAGAAACTCATCGAAGAAAGTCCCGCTCCCAAGCTGCCGCCCGAAGTCCGTGAACGCATCTGCAATTGCGCCGTTCAACTCGTCAAAACCGCCGGCTACACCAATGCCGGAACCTGCGAATTCATCGTCGATAAAAACTTCAACTTCTACTTCATCGAAGTCAACGCCCGCATCCAGGTGGAACACCCGGTCACCGAACTGGTCACCGGTATCGACCTCATCAAACAGCAGATCCTCGTCGCCGCCGGCGAAAAACTGCCCTTCACTCAGGCCGATGTCCGACACTCCGGCTGCGCCATCGAACTCCGAGTCAACGCCGAAGATCCCGATAACGGATTCCGCGGCAGCCCGGGCACCATCACCAAACTGCGATTGCCAGGTGGCCCCGGAGTCCGCTTCGATTCACACGTCTACGAAGGCTACACCATCAGCCCGTACTACGACTCCATGATCGGTAAACTGATCGTTTACAAACCCACGCGACAGGAAGCCATTGAATGCATGCGACGCTGTCTGCATGAATTCACAATCGAAGGCATCAAAACCACGCTGCCGCTGGCGAAGAAAATGTTCAGCCACGCCGACTTTGTGGATTTCAATGTCGACACCACCTTCGTCGAACGCACCTTCTGACCAGTCACTGTTCCGCTCCCTTCTCTGAATCTTCAGGATTTCGTGTATGTCTCAGGCAATCAAACGAGTTGCCCTGCTGTTTTCCGGTGGCCCGGCTCCCGGAGCAAATTCCGTCATTTCCGCCTGCGCCATCTCGTTCATCCGAGCCGGTATTGAGGTCGTTGGTATCCGCTACGGGTACTCCAACCTGATCGACTACACCCCCGCACAGCCGCTCGTTGAGGGCGTGCACTACATGCGGCTCACAGAACCTGCACTCCGACGCACACGCAGCAAGGAAGGCATCCTGATCGGCACCGCACGTGCCAACCCCGGCAAGAACATCAAGGCCCCCGCAGACCTCCACGATGCCGAAAAAGTCGCTCCCATGAAGCGAGTCGACGAGGCCCTGCGGTCCATCGGTGTCGACGCACTTGTCTCCATCGGTGGTGACGACACCCTGAAAACTGCCAACAAATTCAAACTGTTCCAGGAATTGCTGCCCGCCGGACAGCACCGCATCCCGGTCGTCCACGTCCCCAAAACCATCGACAACGACTACTCAGGAATCGACTTCACCTTCGGTTACTTCACTGCTGTCGAAACCCTCGGCACCGAAATCCGTAACCTGCACGCCGACGCCGAAGCCGCCCGCGCCTACTTCGTCGTGGAATGCATGGGACGCAGCGCCGGCTGGCTCGCCTACGGAGCCGCCATCGCCGGTGAAGCCAGCATGGTACTCAGCGTGGAAGACATCACCGAAGAATACCTCGCCCCCGAATCCACTCCCAAACGCAAAATCATGGACCTCAATAAGGTCGTCGGTCGCATCGTCACCATGATGCGAAAACGCCGGGAACAGGAAGGGAAGGACTACGGAGTTGTCGTGCTCGCAGAAGGACTCGCCGAATACCTCTCCGATGAGGTTCTCGCCGGTGTCCCCCGGGACGACCACGGACACCTGTCCGTTGCCAACTGCGACCTCGGCAAAATGATCGCCAAACTGGTGGCCGCCGAATTCAAAAAACAAACCGGGGTCACTCGCAAAGTCAACGGACTGCAGGTCGGTTACGAATCCCGCTGTGCTCGCCCGCACGCCTTTGACGTCATGCTGGGCTGCCAGCTGGGGGTCGGAGCATTCCGAGCACTCGCCGAAAAAGGCCTCAACGGAGTCATGATCTCCGTCGCCGGCCAGTTCGATCTGCATTACGTCGACTTCGAAAAACTCGTCGACCCCCAAAACCTCGTCACCGTTGTGCGATTCATCAAACCGCAAAGTGACTTCCACAGGCTTGCCAGATTCCTCTCCAGCTTCCCCGAAGGCTGATCGCCGCCAGCCATGGTGTCCCGGCTGCTCCAGCAATGCGTCGGTGCCCGTCCGGAAGAAATCTTCGAGGATTTCTTTCCGGATGGGATCGCTGCACTCGCTCTGGCATGGGAAGCCAGCCGCATCCTCGTGGCCACCGGCAATGGACGCCTGTGCCTGCTGAATTCCCAGGGACAACGCCTGCGCGAAGTCTTCGAAGTTCACGACGTCCATAAGCTGGCCTTCGCCCACACCGCTGCCGTCGGCCTGGCCGTCTGCGGCGATCGCGGACTGCACTGCTTCGATCAGGACCTGCAGCAGTTGTGGACCGGGCGAGTCACCGGCAGGATCACAGCCGTCGCCGCCGCACCCCACGGCAGTCACTTCGCCTTCGCCACAGACTCACCCAAAATCCACATCGTCACGTCTGAACGACGCGAAGTGGCCGTCATTGAAACTCGACGCCCCGTCAATCACCTGCACTTCATGGCCGAATCCACTGAATTGATCGCAGCCGCAGAATTCGGCGAATTCTCACGCTACGACCTGCAGGGCAAAACCATCTGGGCCGAACCACAGGTCAGCAACATCGGCGATATGGCCGTCGCCGAACCCGCCCGCCGCATTCTGCTCGCCGCCTTCAACCACGGCGTTCAGGTGTTTGACCTGCAGGCCCGACAGCTCGGATCCTTCAACGTGGACGGCATTCCCTCCAAAGTCGCCTGCACCGCCACCCGCAACCGCCTCGCCGTCGTCACCGAAGAACACCGCGTCTTCTGGCTCAGCTTCGAAGGCAACGTCCTCTGGGCCGCAGACCTCAGTCACGATCCACTGCAGCACATCGCTGTCTCAGCGCTCGGTGACCAGCTCCTGCTCGCCTCCGCCTCCGGCTGCCTCCTCAACTGCGGCTGGTTCTGAACCCGC